>Ga0209319_1000048_pt1 | contig 237063 bp, 187 predicted proteins | sample RifGroE2_FD_184000 | JGI IMG/M metagenome (GOLD analysis project Ga0209319, IMG submission 184000) | Groundwater microbial communities from Rifle, Colorado - Groundwater E2 (SPAdes) (version 2) | ecosystem: Environmental > Aquatic > Deep subsurface > Groundwater | place: Rifle, Colorado...
GATCTGATTAATCAACCTTACCGGACTATCTTCTGCTATCATACTATCTATACTTTGAGGGAATAAAACCCCTTGTCCCTGATCGTATGACTTGAATGTTATTTTTGCCATATGGTATTGTTGTTCAATACTTTAAATATAGCAATAATTGCAGAAAATAGAAAACTTAGAAAACAAAAAAAGAGTGCCCAAAAACTTTTTGGACACCCTCACCCGAGGAACGAAGGGGGAGGTGGTTGTTTCTGATAGTAATTCCCCTCATTGATGCGATAACCTCGGATTCATCATATTACTTGCGCCTTATTATTGTATCCCACATCTCTGTTGAAACTCGAAATGGAATTAACAATCTAACCACTGAAATTTGTTTTTTGGAACCTGGAATTCATCCAATAGCACTATTCCTTTTGATATCCAACATTGGAGTTATGTCTTTTGTCTTTTATCTCCTGTCTCCTGTCTCCTGTCCACTGCGACTGTGACTGATCACTTTCCTTCTATATATTGTTTTTTGGAATCTGGAATTTGGAATCTGGAATTTATTCAGTTTTAGAATCCCATCTATTATTCTTACCTTTAATCTGTTAGCACAAAATTTCAAATTTCAGGAAATAATTTTCATATTTTCAGCTAGGGTACAATTGAGTTTTTGGATTATAAACTACGAAGACCAGATAAAATGAAAGAAGAAGATAAAATAATAGAGTTAATCACCGGCAATATTTCTGAAGATCAGAAAAACAACATTTTAAATCAGGTGAAGAATAACGAACAACTTCGTAAAGAATTTAATTCAGTGAAAAACGCATGGGCTTTATCATCATCGCAGGCAGAAATGTCCGAATTAAAAATCGAACGGTCCTATCTGTCCCTGACTTCAAAAATTAAGAATCAGAATACCGGAAACATTCGTTTGTATTCCATTCTGAAATATGTAGCCATACTGCTGATTGTTTTTGGGGCAGGTATTCTTGCCAATAAATACCTCGCCAATTGGTCTTTCTTAAATAAAATAACACAAAACGGATTAACCGAAATTGTCGTTCCTGCCGGTCAGGTTGCCGAAGTAAATTTGCCCGACGGATCACATGTTTGGCTCAATGCCGAAACCCGCTTATCGTTCCCAAACAACTTTACCGATAAATCCCGTGATGTAACCTTGAAAGGAGAGGCCTTTTTTAAGGTACAGAAAGGGAAGAAACCATTCAATGTCTCAACAACACACGGTAATATCACAGTACTGGGAACCTCGTTCAATGTGTGTGCATTCGAAAACAGTGAATTTCAGACAACGTTGGTTGAGGGTAGTATCAAATACAAAAATGCCGGATTAAATAAAGAAATTACACTTTCCCCAGGGCAACAGGTAACTCTGTCTGACCAGGAAGGTGTCCGGGTACGCGAAGTAAAAACAGATCAATACACCTCGTGGAGAAACGGGATCATCGTTTTCGAGAAAGAACCTTTGCGAAACGTCATGCAAAAATTGGAACGTCATTATGCCGTTAAAATTCAAATGGAATCCGGGGATTTGGGCGACATTCGTTTCACCGGCAGCATTGAGAATGAAGACTTACTGGAAGTTATGGAATACATCAACAAAACAAAATCAATCGAATACAATTACGATAAAAAATTAAAACTCGTAACCGTAAAACAAAAATAGACACATGCACAATAACCCGTAAAATGTAAATGAAACACAAAATGCAAACAGCGTTGAGAATGCAACGATTAACAAAAATTATCTCTTTGCGACTTGGCGCCTTTGCGAGGAAGATTTAAAAATAAAAATCAGGAAAAAGGCAGAATCTGCTCATTCTGCCTTTTAGAATCTTGATTTAATGCGAATTATTAGTTAAATCAAAAAAACAAATTTATGAAAAAAAATCGATGTTGTGATGGCATAATGCCATTCTATGACCAAATTTTGAAAAAGATGAAACTAACATTGCTATTACTGCTCTTAACCGTTTTGTCCGGTATTGCTGCCGACACGTATTCGCAATCGACAAAACTAACCTTGAAACTGGAAAATGTACGGATCGAAGATTTGCTGAGCCAAATTGAAGACAAAAGTGAATTCCGGTTTTTCTACAACGAGGAAATCGACCTCGACAAAAAAGTTTCGGTAAATTCTTCCGACGAAACTCTCGTAAATATTCTGGATAAAATTCTCAATAACACGGGGATTCGCTATGAGGTGATTGGTCGTCAGGTAATCCTGACAAACAGTAGTGGGATTGCATCTGTCTCCCAACAGTCAAAAACAGTCACAGGAAAAGTTACTGATTCTTCCGGGGAACCACTTCCGGGAGTCACGGTAGTGGTTAAAGGTACAACCAATGGAACTATTACAGGTGCAGATGGAAACTATTCATTAGGTAATATTACTGCGGATGCTACACTCCTTTTTTCGTTTGTAGGAATGAAAAGCCAAGAAATCCCGGTAGCCGGCAAAACCGGCATTAATGTTACAATGGTTGAAGAGACTATTGGTTTAGAGGAGGTTGTAGCAATTGGATACGGAACTGCTAAAAAAAGTGATATAACAGGAGCGGTGGCGACACTTCAGGGTGATGCAGTTGCAGAACGTAGAACTACCCAGGTATCACAGGCTCTGCAAGGTGCTATCTCGGGTGTGATGGTTACCCGCGACAATAATACCCCCGGGTCTTCTGCTACTATTAATATTCGAGGGATAACTACTATTGGTGACAGTAGTCCTTTGATCATTATGGATGGAGTTCCTATAAACAATATCAATGATATTAATCCCAATGATATCCAGGATATTTCTGTATTGAAAGATGCGGCTTCGGCATCAATTTATGGATCCAGGGCTGCGGCAGGAGTTATTCTGGTAACCACAAAACGGGCAAAAGCCGGTGAATTAAATCTTAGTTACAATGCGGAATATGGCGTTGAAACCCCAACTCAGCTTCCTGTATATGTTGATGTTATTCGTTATATGCAAATAGCTAATGAATTGCGTTGGAATGACAATGGGAATACTTCAGATGAATATCCGCTGTACGCAAAAGATATTGTGGATAATTACATGAGCCTGAATGCTGAAAATCCTGATCTTTACCCGAATACTGATTGGGTCGGTTTGATCTTGGAAAAGTATGCTCCCAAACAAAGCCATACATTAAGCATTTCTGCGGGTACCAAGGCAATCCGGTCTAAACTGACCCTCGCTTACGATAAAACAGATGCCTTGTACATGAACCATACCTACGAACGGATTACCTCAAGGTTCAATAATGATATTACGATAAACAAATTTCTGTCTGCAACATTGGATATGTATTTTAAACGTTCCATCAGGGAACAGCCTAGTCTGGATCCTATGTATAATATGCTGATTGCTGCTCCGGTATATGCTGCAGAATGGTCAGATGGCAGGGTGGCAGAAGGGAAAACAGGTAATAATATTTACGGACAAATCAAATACGGAGGGTTCCGAAATAACTGGTATAACCAGGTTGGAGGAAAATTATCGCTGGATTTCACTCCTTTTGACGGTTTCAAATTATCTGCCATTCTTTCACCTAATTTGGGGTTTGACAAAGCAAAAAATTTCCAGAAAAAGGTATCCTATACAGACTGGGAAGACCCTACGTCAATTCTCGGTACATTAGAATGGGCAAAGACAACCAATCTGTATGAAAGCCGAAACGATAACTACCAGGTAACTACGCAATTTTTAGCAAACTATACAAAAACCATTAAAGAACACAATTTGAATATTCTTGCCGGTTATGAAAACTATTATTCCTATTATGAAAATTTAAGTGCATCAAGGGAACAATACGACCTGGAAGCATTTCCTTATCTGGATTTAGGACCTCTTACCTATAGAGGCAACAGCGGGAATGCCTATGAAAATGCGTACCGGTCGTGGTTAGGTAGGGTAATGTATAATTACCAAAGTAAATACTTTATTCAGGGGAATATACGATTTGATGCATCTTCACGTTTTCATACCGATTATCGCTGGGGTTCATTTCCTTCATTATCGGCAGGTTGGGTTATTTCAGAGGAATCGTTTATGAAAGATATTTCCTGGCTTTCATTCCTTAAACTTCGTGGTTCTTGGGGAACTTTGGGTAATGAACGAATTGGTAATTACCCGTATCAAGCAACCATTGCATTTAGCGATGCCATATTCCATCAGGGATCAACTGTTGTGGCAAGCCAAACTGCCGCTCAATGGCAATACGCAATTCGTGATATATCCTGGGAAAAAACCGAATCTTTTGATGTAGGCTTTGATGCTGGTTTATTTGACAACAAACTGAGGCTAACGGGAGATTACTACCGTAAAACGACAAAAGATATGTTGTTGGCACTGGAGATTCCTGATTATATGGGATTCAGCAATCCGGACCAGAATACAGGAAAGATGGAAACCAAAGGTTGGGAATTCGAAGCAAATTATAATAACCGGATAGGTCAGGTAAACTATTCTGTTGGATTTAATATCTCTGATTTTAAATCAACAATGGGTGATTTGGGAGGAACAGAATTTCTCGGAGATCAGATAAAAATTAAAGGAAGTGAATTTAATGAGTGGTATGGCTATATCTCTGATGGATTGTTCCAAACAGAAGAGGAGGTGACAACCTCTCCTAAAACAAGTGAATCAGTCAGACCAGGAGATGTGAAATATAAAGATATTAGCGGACCTGATGGTGTACCTGATGGTAGTATAACTCCGGAATATGACCGTGTTTTACTAGGTGGTTCATTGCCCCGTTATATGTATGGGGCAAATATCCGGTTAGAATACAAAGGGTTTGACTTTTCTATGGTTATACAAGGTGTGGGAAAACAAAATGTTCGGTTGGAAGGGCTCATGGTACAACCATTAATGGAAAACTGGGGGCATGTACCTAAAATATTGGATGGAAATTTTTGGAGTATGTACAATACCCAGGAAGAAAACTTAATGGTAAAATATCCCAGGATTTCGCAAACCAGTCGTGGAAACAATTTTGCCATGTCAGATTACTGGTTAATTAACGGGGCCTATCTGAGGCTTAAAAATATCTCATTGGGTTATACCCTGCCTAAAAGTATTGTTCAAAGCATTAAAATGAACAATGTTCGCTTTTATGCTACAATATCCGATCTTTACACTTTTGATAACTTCCCGAAAGGCTGGGACCCGGAAGTTTCCAGCAGTGGTTATCCAATCACATCATCATTCATCTTTGGAGTAGCTGTTAAATTCTAAAACTCAAACATCATGAAAATCAAATCATTATTATTAATATCAACTCTATTATTGGTGATTTCCTGTACCGATCTGGATTTGAACCCCCTTTCCGAAGGTTCCAGTGAAAACTGGTATTCCAATGAAACTGAAATCAGTATGGCCGTAAATGATCTGTACCGGCCTGTTTTTTGGCCACTGGAGGACGGCGAATGGACCGATGACTATACCCGGCGCCAGGCATTAACCCCCATTACTTCGGCAACTATTAACGGAGAATGGGAAACACTTCAAAATTTATGGCTTAACAGCTATAAAACGATTGCCAGGGCTAATACCATCTTATTAAATCTCGACAAAGTAAGTGAAATTTTACCACCGGCAACGATTGACAAATTTGCCGGGAATGCCCACTTCGTTCGTGCTGCGCAATACGCAAAGTTGATTTTCTATTATGGTGATGTAGTGTTTTATACAAATATTATCGATATAGATGAAGCTTTTACATTGTCTCGAACAAGCAAAGCAGAAGTCTTGGCAGCCATTTACGCCGATTATGACGCGGCTGCTTCAAAGTTACCTATTGCTTATGGAAATGCTGAGAATAAACTGGCAACCAAAGGCGCCGCGCTGGCGATGAAAGCCCGGATTGCCCTTGCGATGGGCGATTGGGCGATTGCCCGCGATGCGGCTAAAGCATGTATGGACTTGGGAATTTATGAATTATATCCGGATTACGGAGAGTTATTTCTTGCGAAAACAAAAAACCCTAAAGAACTAGTCTTCGGGTTGCCTCGTTCAAAAGAATTCGGTGTACTATGGGAAATGGTTAATTACTATTTGCCCCGAAATGTTGGTGGCTTTGGCGGGTCGATTGCACCCTCGTGGGATCTGTTTCATTCCTTTCTATGTACTGATGGGCTTCCGATTGATAAATCTCCCCTGTATAACCCGCAAAAACCATTTAAAAACCGGGATCCGAGGTGTACTGCTACGATTGTAGAATTTGGTACTCCCTGGTTGGGATTCATTTATGAACCGCATCCCGACTCCTTGAAGGTGCTCAATGTTAATACAGGTCAAAGAGTTAAAAACAACGATACCCGTGGAAACCAGCAATATGCTTCCTTTAACGGACTTGTATGGAAGAAATTTGCAGATGAAAGTTGGTTGCCGGACTTTAAAGCAGAGAATGATAAAATGTTTATGCGTTATGCTGATGTTTTATTAATGTATGCAGAAGCTAAAATTGAACTGAATGAAATAGATCAATCGGTACTTGATGCAATTAATAAGGTTCGCGCACGTGCCTACAAAGTCAGTTATACGGCCACTTCTTCATATCCTGCAGTTGGAACAGGTTCTCAATCGCAGCTCAGGACTACTGTACGGGTTGAACGGCGTATGGAATTTGCACATGAAGGTCTTCGTTACCAAGACATTATCCGGTGGAAAATTGCAGAAAAAGTTTTAAATCAGGATATTTATGGTATGTTGGACGTTGCTGCATTGCGTACAAAAATTGTCAAACCGGGTTTATGGTTTTTCCCGATGACCCCGGCAATTGATGAAAACGGGAGCCCGAACCTGTTGCCAATGTACGAGGCAGGCCTCATAAAACTTCTTGCTGATCGCCAGTTTGATGCTTCCAAACAATACCTCTGGCCCATACCAACGAAAGAGATATTGATTAATAAAAACTTAATCCAAAATCCGGGATATTGAAAGATTAGGTTATAAATTAATCTATTGGCGTATCTCATATTGGTGCGATATGCTAAAAGAAAATTAAAATCAAACAACAAGAGAATCACAAATTTATCGATGGACTATCTGTCGGCAAAGATAGCTATGTGTGGGTATCACTAGAAAATAAAATGATGAGAGTCATTTGTAAAAGACACATAGAAAATGCCCGATAGGCTCATCGAGATATAAAAAATTTAACTTGATTGAAATGCACCATTATGAAAACTAAAATTCAGATAAAATCATTACTTAGCGTTTGTGTTATTTTTGTTTGTGCAATGCACATACAGGCGCAGACCCCAACCTGTTTAACGAGTTCCGCAACTTATCAGAACCAGTCATTTGAGAGCAAGTCCGGTACATTCGAGGCTACCTTTGACGCGACACCCCTTGCAAATTCGATCGATGTGGTAGCAGGCCTTTCTGCCATAGCAGCAACTGCCCACTCGGATGTGGCGTGTGGCGTTCGTTTCAAACTTGACGGCACCATCGTTGCCCGCAATGGCGGCGCCTGGAATGCAGCCTCAACCATTCCCTACACGGCCAATACCAGTTATCGCTTTCGCCTGGTGGTAGATATTCAGTCTCATATCTTCAACATCTATGTAACGCCACAGGGAGGAAGCGAACTTACTGTTGGCGCCAATTATGCCTTCCGTACCGAACAGGCTGGTGTAAGCAGTCTTGCCTATTTGAACCTCTCAGATGTAGAAGCACATGGAACAGCTAAGGTCTGTAACTTTGCCATCAGTGGCTCCTCAGTTCCATCAGATCCATGTATAACAAGTTCCACCTCCTTCCAGGGACGGTCGTTTGAACGACAGTCCGGCACATTCGAGGCTACCTTTGACGTAACTCCACTTTTAGCTTCTATCGATGTAGTAACAGGCCTTTCTACCAATGCGGCGACTACTGCATCGAATATGGCGTGTATCGTTCGTTTCAATCTTGAAGGGGCTATCGTTGCCCGCGATGGCGGTGCGTTCAAGTCGGCCTCAACTATTCCCTACGCTCCCAATACCAGTTACCATTTCCGGTTGGTGGTAAATATTCCCGCTCATACTTACAGCATCTATGTAAAGCCGCAGGGAGGAAGCGAGCTCCCCGTTGGCATCGATTATGCTTTCCGTACCGAACAGGCTGCTGCAAGCAGTCTTGCCTATTGGAATGTTGCGGATGTAGAAGCACATGGTGCCGCTAAGGTCTGTAACTTTGCTTTCGGTGCCGCCAGTGTTCCCTCTGACCCTTCCTGTGTCACAAGTTCCTCCACTTGTCAGAACATCTCATTTAGTAGTCAGTCCGGCAAATTTGAGGCTACCTTTAAAGCATCTCCCCTGGCAAATTCTATTGATGTGGTGGTAGGCCTTTCAGCAGGACAGGCAAGCAGTGCTGCAGATATGGCGTGTATCATTCGTTTTGCATTGAGTAGTCAAATTATTGGTCGCAACGGCGGCGCCTGGAGTTGGGAACCAAACATTTCCTATACTTCCAATACCAACTACCGCTTCCGGTTGGTGGTGGATGTTGCGGCTAAAACCTACAATATCTATGCAACCCCGGCAGGAGGAAGCGAGGTTTGCATTGGTACCAATTATGCCTTCCGTGCCCAGGCAAGTAGTCTTGCCTATTGGAGTATCGTGGATGTAGAAGGACACGGGACAATCACGGCCTGCGACTTTGCCATTAGTCCTTCTACCGCTGTTGCACCAAATATTGCGCTAAATGCAAACGAAGTAAACTTGTCTGCCTACCCTAATCCTTCTTCCGACCAGATAACCATAAAATACATACTAAACGAACCTGGTAACGTAAGTTTGTCGCTATACGATATGTCTGGCAGGCAACTAACGACAATAGAGGATGCATGCAAAGAAAAAGGGGTTCATGAAAAAAGATATGATGTAAGGGCGTTTCCCAATGGAACTTATTATATCAATCTAATCCAGGAAGGAAGATCATCTGGTTCATGCAAATTGATCAAGCAGAGCAAATACTAACTATCTGATGCGAATCAAGGGCAAAAATTTTAATGTAACTATGAATTTTCAACCCTTGATTCGCAAATGAATTGTTTAAAATACTAAAAAATGATAAAAGCGAGCAAATGGATAATCCTTTTTATCCTGACATGTCTGTTATTTTCAGGATATAAACCAGATAAAAAATTAGCGAAGTCCAAATCTTATAGTGGTATCTATCCACATCTGGCCTATTATAATAACGAGGGTGAATGTGGTACAGGAGCAGTTGTCCCATGGGGTGGCCGTTTATGGATCATTACCTATGGCCCTCACCTGCCGTTCGGTTCATCAGATAAACTGTATGAGGTAAATTCCGGTTTACAGCAGGTTGTTCGCCCTGAAAGCATTGGGGGAACTCCCGCTAACCGAATGATCCATAAAGAAAGCAATCAGTTGTTCATCGGACCTTACGCAATTGACAGCGCTTGCAATGTTCGGGTTATTCCTTATAGCCAAATGACCGGTCGTCATACCGGGAATGCCAGGCATCTGACCGATCCGGCAAATAAAATTTATTACGGCACCATGGAAGAAGGCTTTTATGAAGTGGATGTTAATACATTACAAGTCAAAACAATTTATAAAGACGGAAATTTGTTACGGAATAAGGGAGATATGGAACAATATGGTCCTCTTCTTCCAGGCGCTCATGGAAAGGGATTATATTCCGGTCAGGGGGTGTTGGTTTATGCCAATAATGGGGAGGCAAATTCCCAGGCTCTCGAAAAATTTGATGTTGAATCCGGGTCTTTGTGTGAATGGAACGGTAAGGAATGGAAATTGGTGCGTCGTAACCAATTTTGTGAAGTAACCGGCCCCGGCGGGATTTATGGCAATCCGAACCCGGCTACCGATCCGATTTGGGCTACCGGATGGGATTACAAATCACTGATTTTGGGTGTACGGGATAGCGGGAAATGGAGCTTTTACCGTTTGCCAAAAGCAAGCCATACCTACGACGGGGCACATGGTTGGTACACCGAATGGCCGCGGATTCGCGACATTGGGACTACCGGTAATCCTGACTATCTAATGACGATGCACGGCATGTTCTGGCGTTTTCCGGAAACATTTACATCCTCGAATACAGCAGGTATTCGCCCTCGTTCAGCCTACTTGAAAATACTTGGCGATTTTACCCGATGGAATGATCAACTGGTTTTTGGTTGCGATGATGCTGCGGTTTCTGAAAATAATAATCAGAGAAAAACAAAAGGAAATATGTCTGGCCCTGGTCAGTCAAATTCAAATTTATGGTTTACTTCACCTTCGGTACCCGACCATCTGGGTACATCGACTGCCGATGGGGCGGTTTGGCTTTCAGAACAGATTGATGCCGGAGAAGTTTCAGAGCCTTTCTTATTTGCCGGATGGGACTACCGGTCTGCATGGGTTAAAAATGACGGGGAACAAACCGTCTTGTTCACTTTCGAGTTTGACAAAAAAGGTGATAATAAATGGGAAAACTGTAAATCAGTTTCTGTGAAAGCGGGAGAAAGCGTGCACCTTTCTTTTATTTCCAGATATGAAGGAGAGTGGGTACGTGTTTCTGCTGATAAAGCTTGTAAAGCCACGGTCCATTTTTGGTATGCCCAAAAAGAAAAGCGCAGTACGGTTTTTGATGCCATGTTTAAAGGGATATCTGAAATTAGCGCTACGGGGTCAAAATCAGGATTGCTTTGGGGACTTGATGGCAACCGAAGGGCTCTGGGAATACTTGCTGGAATTGCTTCTGATAAAGAATTCACGGAAACAGGATATTATGAACTGGATTCATCGATGAACCTGGTAAAAAAAGACGATCCGGAAACGGCTGCTGCCATTCGCGAAAAACTTGCCATCCCCCAAAATGTACTTACCATCGATGAGGCCTCTGTATTAATTGTTGATGATGCAGGACGGCGTTGGAGGCTGCCCAAAGGAGATGACAAATACACAGAGCTTGTTAATAATACATTATTGCGAATCTGCCGGGAAGTAGTTACGCAACGTGATTTGTTTAACTGTGCCGGTACATTCTATGAACTTCCGAGAGAAGAAGCTGATGGTTTTGCAAAGATTCGCCCGGTTTCATCGCACCGCTTCAGGATTCATGATTACACGTCTTATCGTGGTATGCTCGTCATGACCGGACTGGATGAGAATGCACAAAAAAACAATCTGCACATTATCCGGTCTGATGATGGTAAGGCAGTGCTTTGGGCCGGAGCTATCGATGATTTATGGAAATTGGGAAAACCTGTCGGACATGGAGGCCCGTGGAAAAATACTCAGGTGAAAGCCGATATTCCATCTGATCCCTACCTGATTGCATTTTATGATAAAAGAAGCCTTGAACTTTCACATCAGGCAAATGAACCGGTCACTTTTAATATTGAAGTGGAACCAATCGGACATGGACCCTGGATGCTTTACAGGAAAATAATCGTGAATCCGGGAGAAAAGTTCAGATATGAATTTCCTTCTGATGTTCAGGCACGATGGATTCGGTTCTCAACCAATACAGATTGTCTGGCTACCGCATGGCTGAACTATCAATAAAAATAAAATTTCTAAGATGATAATTCATTTATCTATTATTGCACTTATCGTTTCAGCATTTCCTGTAAAATTGCTTACCGATTCAATAAATGTATCATATTTTACTGATTCTAAAATAGACTCAGTAAACAGGAATCTTCGTTTCGGTGAAACTCAGGGTAATTCGCTTCTCACTGGGATGACTCCCGCGAATTACGTGCTGCCTACAGGGTGGAAGCTCGTTAGAAAACAGGATTTTGAAAGTGGAAGTATTCCTTCGGATGAGATGGCGTTTGGTTCAATCACCAGCACAAGTCCGCATAGCGGCAACCGCTCTTTGCAAGGGAAAGTGTGGAAAGACGACGGTGCGACTGGCTGGAAACTGGCACAAGGTGTTGCAACTGCGGGTGAATTATACCTTTCGTGGTATGAATATTTGGAGGACCAGGGCCGCATGAATGACGAGATGTTTCTTATGTCCATACGCAAGAACTGGGGCTCAGACTTTCAGACCCAACGCTGGCAATGGTTGAATAAGCTGGGCGATTGGAACAAGGCATTTAATATTCTGGATGGAAACCTTATTTTTTTTTGCGAAGGGAATAAGCCTGGGACGACCGGCTCGGTTGCCTATTACGATAAAGCGGTCTGGCGAAGTGTCGGGTTCGGAAAATGGCAACAGTGGGAGGTATATTGGAAAACCAATACCCCCGGAACGAATGACGGAATCACGCAGATATACTTGAACGGTGTGAAGATAACGGAAATTACCAATACGGCGTTTAGCGGCACCCTGGACATGACCGGGCCGAGCATAACGCTGGGAGGACCTACTTATACCAAGATAATCTGGGGCCCTCAGCCCAAACCCAGCACTACCTGCGCCACTACAGTGCAGGAGCTCAATTACAGTATTGACCGTCCCAAAGACTTTTCTCAACCATGCCTCTGTCCGGGACAATGCCCACCGAACGGTTATGTTCCCATATTTAACCGATTTGTCGATGATATCATTATTCTACAAAGGGGAACATCTACGCATAATGAAGATTTAGAAAATAATAAAATTATTTCGGTTAAACTATTTCCCAACCCTGCCGGTACAACGTTGTCCGTTTCATTGGAGCAGGGATTTGGGAGTCAAGGAATAATAGAACTTTATAATTTGCAGGGAACAAAAATATACCAAACTCCTGACGAAGTTTCGTTCCCCCATCAGGTAGATGTTTCATCGTATGCCCCAGGCGTCTATTTTGTCAAAGTAGTGTCCAACGGCAAATATTTTACACAAAAAGTAATTATTAATTAGAATATGCCCCCACGTAAGGATGGATTTGGAGAGATATGAATAAGACTCAAATAATTATATTGGTTGCATCATTCTTTATATGCCATTTATTTGCATCGGCACAAGGATTTAAGTCGTATAGCGGAATCTATCCGCATCTGGCATTTTATAATAATGAAGATGAGTGTGGAACCGGGGCAGTTGTTCCCTGGGGAGGCAGTTTATGGACAATAACGTATGGTCCCCACTTTCCGAATGGTTCGTCGGACAAACTGTATGAAATAAAACCTGATTTGCAGCAGGTTGTCCGTCCTGAAAGTGTTGGCGGAACTCCTGCCAACCGGATGATCCATAAGGAAAGCAATCAGTTGTTCATCGGACCTTACGCTATTGACAATGTCCGTAATGTTCGGGTTATCCCTTACAGTAAGATGTATGGCCGCCATACGGGGAATGCCCGTCACCTGACAGACCCGGCCAATAAAATCTATTATGGTACGATGGAAGAAGGCTTTTATGAAGTAGATGTGAATTCATTGGATGTAAAAACTCTTTACAAAGATGGAAATGTGTCAGGAGTTGGATCTCTTTTACCTGGCGAACATGGCAAAGGATTGTATTCAGGGCAAGGTGTTATGATTTATGCGAATAATGGCGGCGGATCTGGTGTTTTAAGCGAATGGGAGAGTTTATCTACGGGTTGGAAAACAGTACGTATGAGCCACTTTTGTGAAATAACCGGCCCAGGAGGGATTTATGGTAATCCCAACCCGGCAACCGATCCGGTCTGGACTACCGGGTGGGATAGTAAATCCCTGATCCTGGGTACACGGGATAACGGGAAGTGGAGTTTTTACCGGTTACCAAGAGGAAGCCATACCTACGATGCATCGCATGGCTGGTACACCGAATGGCCGCGTATACGCGATATTGGAACAGAAAATAATCCTGACTATTTAATGACGATGCACGGCATGTTCTGGCATTTCCCAAAAACATTTACATCCTCGAATACTGTCGGTATTCGTCCGCGCTCAGCCTATTTAAAAGTAATTGGTGATTTTGCCCGATGGAATGATCAATTGGTTATTGGTTGCGACGATGCGTGCATATCTGAAAACAATTATGAAAGAAAAATAAAGGGGAATATGGCCGGTACCGGGCAATCGAACTCAAATCTGTGGTTTACTTCACTATCTGCACCCGACAGTTTGGGAACTTCAATGGCCGAAGGGGCTGTCTGGCTTTCGGAACAGGTTGATGCAGGAGAAGCATCAGACCCGTTTTTATTTGCCGGATGGGACTATCGGTCTGCATGGATAAAAAATGAAGGGACTCAAACAGTTTTGTTTACCTTTAAAATTGACGAGAATGGCAATAATAGCTGGAAAAACCTGATCGAAGTTCCTGTAAAGAAAGGGGAAAGTGTGTATGTACCGTTTGACTCCGGTACTAAAGGAGAGTGGATACGTGTTTCGGTTGATAAATCATGCAGCAAGGCAACGGTTCATTTCTCGTATGCCCAAACAGAGGAACACACCTCTACTCCGGATCCCATGTTTAATGGCTTTTCCGGGATTAGTTCGGCAGGGTCAACGGGAGGATTACTTTGGGGCCTTTCCGGAAATGCAAGGGCATTGGGTGTGCTTGCAGGAACAGTTTCTGATAAAGAATTTACGGAAACAGGCTACTATGAACTGGATGCATCAATGAAGTTGGTGAAAAAGAATAATTCCTCAACAGCTACTTACATTCGTTCTAAAGTGGCTATCCCTCAAAAAGTAATTACCATCGATGATGCCTCAGTATTAATTATTGATGATACAGGGCACCGGTGGAGGTTGCCAAAGAATGGGGACAAGTACAAAACATTGGCAGATAATTCTTTGTCGCGAATTTGCCGCGAAGTGGTTACCCAACGCGATTTGGTCAACTGTGCCGGCACATTCTACGAACTTCCAAGAGATGATGCCGGCGGTTTTGCAAAGATTCGTCCAATATCCTCGCATAACTTCCGCATTCACGATTACGCGTCTTACCGGGGCATGCTTATTATGAGCGGTCTGGATAAAAATACGTCTGCCGATAATCCGCATATCATCCGGTCTGATGATGGCAATGCAGTAATTTGGGCCGGTGTTATCGATGATTTGTGGAAACTAGGGAAACCTGTCGGATATGGAGGCCCCTGGAAAAATACTCAGGTGAAAACCAATATCCCATCTGATCCATACCTGATCGCCTGTTACGACAAACGGGACCTTGAAATTGCACACACAGCAAATGAACCAGTTACATTTACCATTGAGGTTGACCCTGTGGGTAATGGCCTCTGGATGCGTTTCATGGAAACAACTGTGAATCCGGGACAAAAATTCAAATATGAATTTCCGCCATCTTTCCAGGCTCGTTGGATCAGGTTCTCAACCAATATGGATTGTACAGCCACCGCAATGTTAAACTATGAGATTACTACATCACTCGAAACAGTATTGCCCAAAGAAGAATTTTCTATTCAATTGACACCCAACCCGGTCGGTACAATACTGTCCGTTTCTGTAAAACAGGGATTTGAGAGGCAAGGTACAATAGAGATTTACACACTGCCGGGAACAAAAGTCTATCAAACTTCAGGTGATGTTTCATTCCCCCATCAGATCAATGTTTCATCGTATACGCCAGGTGTCTATTTCGTTAAAGTATTATCCGGCGGCAAGTATTTCACCCAAAAAGTTATTAAACTATGAATTCAGAAGATATACTTAATTTATTTGATCTTGTACGGAATTCCCCGGAAGAACACTGGAGTTATAATAAAGGCCGGCTTCTGGAAATACTTCATGATTTAGAGAAAGATCAACAGGAAGGTATTATCGTGGAAGGCAGGTACCTGACAATACCAATGATAACGAACCTGGTCGTGGAAAGTTTGCAATCTGTCTATAAGTCTCAGGTGCAGGAAGAAATCCTTTATTCTCCAACTACCTGGATGAGGTTCAGGAAAAGGTTGAATGATAAGATCAGTAAAATACAGAGGTGGGAAAAATGCGACTGACCCATATCGTTTATAGACAAACATTTCACCAGAAAATAAACAATACATCTAAAATCAAGTATATGTACAAAATCAAATTAGTCCAATTCATCATTCTTCTATTCTTATCTGGTTCTGTTATCGGCCAGACAACCGAAATGAAATACCTGTCAGGGACAGGAGCCGACCACACTGTTGATTGGGACTTTTTCTGTTCGGCAGGAATGAACAGCGGGAAATGGACCACCATAGCAGTTCCTTCGTGCTGGGAACAGCAGGGATTTGGAAGCTATAATTACGGACACGATAAATTTGAAGACCGCCTGAATGAAACAGGGCTTTACAGACACAGTTTTAAGGTCCCGGCTGATTGGAAAGGGAAAGCGGTAAGCATTGTTTTTGACGGGGTAATGACCGATGCCCTTGTTAAAATCAACGGGAAGCAGGCAGGCCCGGTACATCAGGGGGCTTTCTACCGTTTTAAGTACGATATTACCCATCTCATCCGACCCGGGAAAGAAAATCAACTGGAGGTTTTGGTGAAGAAACAATCGGATAATGAATCGGTAACCCTTGCTGAGAGAGAGGCTGATTTCTGGATTTTTGGAGGCATATTCCGGCCTGTTTACCTGGAAGCAAAACCGGTTGAGCATATCCGGCGCGTGGCCATTGATGCCCGCGTTAATGGTAGTTTTATTGCAGATGTGTATCTCTCTCCTGTTAAAAATGCGGTGAAAGTTAATGTAGAGATTGAATCGCTTTCCGGGAAAAAAGAAGCTGTTTTTGAAAAAAATATTTCAGGGGGCTTAATTAAGGTGTTCGGGGACCTGCCAAATTCCAGTGCATGGTCTCCCGAATCCCCGAATCTGTATAATGCTGTCTTTTATTTGCTTGATAAGAATGGCAATGTTATCCATCAAACGAATGAACGTTTCGGGTTTCGCACGATCGAAGTAAGGGAAAGCGACGGAGTTTATGTCAATGGTGTGCGGATTAAAATGAAGGGGGTTTGCCGCCATACCTTTCATCCCGATTACGGAAGGACATCCTCAAAAACTCTCAGCATCGAAGACGTCAACCTGATGAAGGACATGAATATGAATGCCGTTCGCATGTCGCACTATCCGCCTGAAACCCACTTTCTGGATGTTTGCGATTCGCTGGGGCTTTTCGTACTGGACGAACTGACTGCCTGGCAAAAACCTTCCTATGATGACGTTGTCGGGCGAAAACTTCTGGAAGAAATGATAGAGAGGGATGTAAACCATCCTTCCATCATATTCTGGGACAATGGCAATGAAGGTGGCGAGAACGATAACCTGAACGATGATTTTGCTGAACTCGATATTCAAAAGCGTGAAGTCCTTCATCCCTGGGCTGATTATCTTAAAACCAACACACTACACTACATCGAGTACAGCTATTTATCGCTTGATGGATACAGCAAACGAAAAATATTTTTCCCGACAGAATTTTTACATGGACTATACGATGGCGGACATGGCGCGGGATTGGATGATTACTGGCAAAAAATGTGGGATGACCCGCTTTGTGCAGGTGGTTTCCTTTGGGTTTTTGCCGATGAAGCAGTAAAACGTACCGACCGGAATGGGGAATTTGATACGGATGGAAATCACGCTCCGGATGGAATTCTTGGCCCCTATCACGAAAAAGAGGGAAGTTTTTACACCATCAAAGAAATCTGGGCGCCGGTTTATTTTGAGAAAAGGTACATTACAACAGAATTTGATGGTTCGTTCAATATCGAAAACCGTTACCATTATACGAACCTGAACCAGTGTAAATTCACTGCTGAATGGGTAACATTTTCTCAACCTGACCAAGAAAAATCTGAATCCGTTTTATTCAGTCAGGATTTTTCAGTTCAGCTTTCTCCCGGACAAAAAGGACAGTTAAAGATTGATCTTCCGAATACATGGCAATCGGCAGATGCCTTGAGGATAACAGCGCATGACCCATCGGGGAGGTTGATTAACACATGGAGCTGGCCGGTAAAAACACCGGAGGTAAAAGCGAAAGAACTGCTTATTGAGTCCACAGTTACAAAACCAGAAATACATATTACCGATAGTACTCTGGAAGTAAAAGCTGGAGATCTGGAGTTTTCATTCAATAAAACGAATGGAAAAATTCATAAAATCGTAAAGGAGGGAAAAATTATCCCGCTTTCAAACGGGCCGGTGTTTGTGAGCAGAAAGAAAGAAGTACAGAATGTTACCCATTCATTTAAAGAAAACAACCTGCTTTTACAGGTTACTTTTAACAATGGTGATCATTTTATATGGACAATTGGTGGCGACGGGCTTTTGCATTTGGATGTAGCCTATACGCCCAAAAGCTATTCGCCTTTTGCCGGGATAACGTTCGATTATCCTGAAGATAAAGTTGCAGGGATGCATTGGCTTGGCGATGGACCTTACCGGGTCTATAAAAACAGGATGAAAGGGACTCAGTTCGGATTATGGGATAAAAAATACAACAATACAGTTACCGGGGAGTCAGGATTTCAGTATCCTGAATTCAAGGGCTACCATTCCGAAGTTTATTGGGTGAAAATTTTCGGGAACGATGTTCCTGATTTTAAGGTTTTTGTTCATAGTAAAGATATTTTTCTAAGGATGTTAACACCCCAGGAACCCAAATTTCCAGGCCATGAAAAAATTGAATACCCTGCAGGAGACATTTCTTTTCTGCATGGCATAAATGCGGTTGGCAGTAAATTCCTGGAAGCGGAATATTCCGGTCCGGAAGCATCAACGTATCAATTCCATCCGGCTAAATTCTACGGTGGAAAATTATCCTTAAAACTGACATTCGATTTTAGAAACGCTTTAAGATTTTAGAAATGAGACTTTTATTCTTATTTAACCTGTTATTTGTCTCCACAATTCTTTTTGCTCAGAGTGGGAAGGTCTTCGACGACTTATCCCTGAAGAGTGAAATATTGAAGATGGACCGAAAATATGGCATTTATCTTCCTCCTGATTACGGATCATCTCAGCGTAGCTATCCCGTTCTGTATTTGTTGCATGGCGGTGGCGACGACCATACGGCCTGGCTTCAACTTGGAGAAATTCAGCAGATTACCGATAAAGCGATTCAGGAAGGAAAGGCTACTCCAATGATCATTGTAATGCCTGACGCGAATACCGGTCGCCGTGGTTATTTCAATGATATAAAGGGGGATTGGCAGTACGAGGACTTCTTTTTTAAGGAGCTGGTCCCTTTTATTGAAAAAACATATCGTGCCCGGCCTTTAAAACGGTATCGTGCTGTTTCAGGTAACTCTATGGGTGGCGGCGGCGCTTTTATGTACGCGCTGCACCACCCGGAAATGTTTTCCTCAGCATGTCCTTTAAGTACCTCTGCTGGCCCTCTTTCACTGGAAGAAGCAAAGAAGAGGTACAACAGGGACAATGAAATTTATCCTGATCCGGTAATCGAAGAATATTACAAAAGGCACAATGTCCTGTCTCTCATCGAAAGTATGCCCGATGAACAGAAAAAGGCTGTACGCTGGTATATCGATTGTGGCGACGACGATTACCTTTTCGAAGGTAGCTGCCTTGTACACATTGCTATGCGCAAAAAGGAAATCCCTCATGAATTCCGGATACGCGATGGGGCGCATAACTGGTCGTACTGGCGTGTATCTCTTCCGTCAGTGTTGGAATTTGTCTCCGACGGTTTTCATTAAAACATTAAAAAATAAAGAAATGAAGAAATTAGTTTCAATAACTCTTTTTATATGCACATGCGCATGTACATTGATGACAGGGTGCAAGGAAAACGATCCCGATATTCCCTCCCCTGAAGCAGGTAAAATTACTCTCTCTGCTGTTTCCGCTATGGTTAAAGTACCTATGGCATCCTATGTCCTTCTGGAAACAGATGACACGGTTAAGATCAGCGCTGCCGGGGGAGAGTATGAGTCATTTCAGGTAGTTGTTGCTTCTGTTGACAGCACCGTATTGACAGGCGTCAGATGGTCTGTTAGTGCGTTGAAAGCAAAAGCCGGCGAAATCGGGGTCGACAACATTACGGTCAACCCGGTTGGCTATGTCCAGACAACTGTGCTGGGAAGCGGTTACCCCAGCTCATTGGGGTGGTGGCCCGATCCGCTGTTGAGGATGGATAATCTGGACATTGCAACACTCGAACGTCAGCCCTTATGGGTGACGGTCTATGTTCCCCGTAAAACGCCGGCAGGGACTTACACCGGTTATGTTCATGTCGAATCAGATAATGCAGGCAGTGCCAATATTCCCGTATCCCTTCGTGTCTGGGGGTTCGATATCCCACTTACTCCAAGTATCAAAACGCTGACCTGGGTTAATTCAACATCGCTGAAAAACTTTGGCGGTGATACAAGAGAAATGCGTAAAGCATACTATGAACTGCTTTTGAAACACCGTTTGGGGCCGGGAGGGCAGGTTGAATTAGATGAAGAAATGCTCAGTTTCTGTATTGAAAGAGGCATGAACGCATTTATTCTTGACAACATACTTAACCTGAAACGGGTTAATCAGAATAGCTACACGGATGCTTACAAGGAAAGTTTGCGTACAAGGCTTAGCGATTATGTGAATAAATTTGGACCACGCGGATGGCTTAACGGGATGGCGTACGTTTTTAACTACGATGAAGTGCCTCAATCGCATTGGCCCCTGGCAAAAGAGATGTATTCGTTTGTGAAAAGTGTCAGTCCTGATCTTAAAGTACTCCAGTGCCTGGAAAATCCGGCAGGGGTAGCAGCCCTCGCCGGTTATGCCGATACATGGGATATTTATGTGGCCCAATATGAACAATCCGGGGTAAAATACAGGGTGGAACAAGGAGACGAAGCATGGCTGGCAATCTGCTGCTGGCCTTCTGTTCGCCCAAACCTCTTCCATGAATACCCGGCTATCGACGGAAGGATGCTGGGATGGATATGTTTCCAGACCGGGGTCACCGGCTTTGAATACTGGAGCCCGAACCTCTGGCAGGGGAATTTTGGCCCTCCCGGACTACGTGGCGGCTGGAAAGCCAATACGTTCAATAATTACAATGGCGATGGTTATCTTACCTATCCCGGGCCGGACAATATCCATTTATCCTCGGTAAGGCTTGCAAATTTTCGTGATGGGTTCGAAGATTATGAATATTTGTACCTCCTGAAAAAACTTGGTGACAAAACAAATTTGATACAGCAGGTCGTTACCGGTCCGACGAGTTATTCTTCTGACCCGAAACTTCTTTACAAGGTTCGGGAAAGTGCAGCCAAAAGGATTGAAGAATTAATGAAATAAAATAAGGATAAAATATTCTTATAAAGAACACATAAACAGCGCTTTATAGTCTTATTTGAGAAGAATATAAAGACTGAATTGTATTCTATTCCTAACTCTAAAACTTAAAGTATTATGAAAATTAAAATTCAATTTCTGTTGGGGCTAATCCTATTAGTTCCCGGCGCTTTGTGGGCAGATACGCTGTATGTTGACTGCAATCTTCCTGTCGACTGCTCGGAGGCAACCTATAACCCGGCTACCCGGTCGTGCGATGGGGGAACATACAAAGGGTATAAAAACTTGCAGGCGGCTCTTAACAATGTGCAAATCGGAGATGTGATTTTAGGCAGGGAAGGGCGTTACTATCCGGAAGCGCCTACTTACCGTTATAACATTCCATCTGCAAAAAACGGCACCTCCTGGAATGAAGGGGAATACTTTACACTCAAGTCTGCCGATGGCGAGTGGATGATCCTCGACGGGCAGAACAACCTGCCTTCAGGAAGTGTGTATGCCGTATTGGGCCGGACACAACCGGTACTGAAATACTGGAAGTTTGAACGAATCGAAATATGCAACGGAGGATCTGCTGATGGAAAAGAGGCACGGGGATTTCACGCGGATGGCGGGCCATTCATTTTTCGCTATTGCTATATTCATGATAATTACTCAGATAGGGCAAACGATATTCCGGCAGGCATATCAGGGCATGGCTGGGATAGCTGTTTGGTCGAATATTGCTATTTCAAAAACAATGGGTCGCTGACGACAATGCATCGAAACGCTTCGCACATCTGCATGTACAGCGATTACAATGAAGTCAATATTATAAAGGATGGGTTTACGTACCTCCAACAGAGTGAACATACGATGAAAAACAATTTCCGGTATAACCTGTTTGAAGGCGGTTCATGGGGTATGCTTGAAACGAAAGGTGGACAAATATTCTGTGGACGGGATGTGAGTGGCAATGGTTACAACGATGACTATAAAGATTTCGGGGATAACGTACATCATAACATATTCAGAAATATGAGTACTGGATTGGAACTGCACCAGGATTTTATTCAGGTGTATAACAACATCTTTGACAGTTGCAATGTTGGTATCATGCTAGGTTGGACCGAACGTGTGAGGTACAAGCAGTGCGTATATAATAATACGGTTAAACGAATTGCTAATACCGGTATAAAAGCGCACCAGTATCGTTATTATTCCACATTCAATGATACAACTATTTCATGGGAACCGATGTACTACGGTTATGTACTCAATAATATCATTGATAGTAGCTCCTATGTTTATAAGAGCGAAGAGGAACTGTCGCTTGAGGTGTTAGGAAAGTGGACGGGTGCCGTACAGGACAGTTTAATAGTAAACCATTGTTACTCGCACCGGCCTGGCAGCCATTCAAAGGATACGGACGGTTCGCGTATGATTTATTGTATACGATCGACCAGTTTAAGACGATGCGCCCCGGTGTTAAACTCTGGATGAACGCGAATAATCCCGAAGACAATCTGTATAAAGGCACTACGGGTGCTGCCCGTTTCAAAACGCGGGGGAGCCATGTTATAAATGGCGACACGACCATTGCCAATGGTGGTATTGGAGGTGCGCATCCGTATCTGGAAGGAGTAACTCTTCCGTCGTATATCGGGGCAACCGATCCCAATAACGATAGCTGGGTAGATACCGTTCTGGGCCTTGCCAACCTGGGAACGCAGACAAATTCCTGCATCACGAGTTCTTCCACCTGTCAGAACCTCTCATTTGAGAGCCAGACGGGTACATTCGAGACTACCTTTAGCGCAACTCCTCTAAATGGACAACCTCTCGATGTGGTAGTAGGTCTTTCGTCAGGTCAGGCAAACAGTGCAGCAGATATGTCGTGTATCGTCAGGTTCTCTCTTGAAAATAAAATCATTGGGCGCAATGGCAGCGGCTGGAGTTGGAACCCATACATTAGTTACACTGCCAATACCAAATACTTATTCCGGTTGGTGGTGGATGTTGCGGCTAATACGTATAGCATCTATGTAACTCCGGAAGGAGGAAGCGAGGTGAACATTGGCGCCAATTATGCCTTCCGTGTCCCGGCAAGCAGTCTTGCCTGGTGGAGTATCGTTGATGTAGAAAATCGTGGGACGGTTGAGGCTTGTGACTTTGCCATCAGTAGTAGTACCAAAAGTGCTACCTCAATGTCAGATATCAAGCTAAACTCAAATGAGATGTGTTTGTCTTCTTACCCTAATCCATCTTCCGGCCAGGTAACCATAAAATACATAGTAGACGAACCTGGTAAAGTTACCTTATCGCTATACGATATGTCTGGCAAGCAACTAACGACATTAGAAAATGGATATAAAGAAAAAGGCATGCATGAAAAAAGATATGATATGATAGCCTTCCCCAACGGGACGTATTACATCAATTTAATTCATGACGGAAGATCATCTGCTTCATGCAAATTGATCAAACAAAGCAAATACTAACGGTGATTAAATGTCAAGACCTTGGCTGTTCAGCCCGGTACTGGCGAAATATTGGTGAGGCTGTCCAAAAACTCTGTGTTTCTCTGTGTTTTTACCCAGTGTAACTCTGTGGTAAAAAATAAACAATTGAACCACAGAGTTTCTCTGAGTTACCCACAGAGTTTTCACAGAGAAAAGTTATCGTAATATATACTTTTTGGACAGCCTCTTTAGGGTAGTTGAAAGACGGATACGGCGTTATTTCATTCCTTTTACTTAAATCAGAAACTTTAAAATTTGTATGAATGAAAAATTTAGTTTCAACGATACTTTTATTAGGTACCTTAATTCTTATGACGGGGTACAATGATTACGATACTTCTGAAGCGGACAAAATTACCCTGTCTGCCGTATCCGGCATGGTCAAGGTTCCCATGGAATTAAAAAAGCCCTTGTTTTCAACAGAAGACACTGCCAGGATCAGCGCTGCCGGGGGAGAATACGAATCGTTCCAGATAGTCGTTTCTTCCGGCGACAGCGCTGCCGTGAAAGGGGTTCGCTGGAAGATCAGTGCATTACGTGGAGAAACTGGTGAAATAGAAATAAGTAATATTACCCTCAACCCGGTGGGCTATGTGGAGACAACCGTAGTGCCAAAAGTTTACCCCGGTTCGCTGGGCTGGTGGCCCGACCCGCTGTTGAGAATGGACAGTTTAAGCATCCCGGCAGGCGAGCGCCAGCCATTATGGGTAACGGTTTATGTTCCGCGCGGGACACAGGCAGGAACATATCAGGGACATATTACCGTAAATACCGACAATGCAGGAAGTTCTACAATTCCCGTTTCCCTCCGGGTCTGGGGATTCGATATTCCTCTCAAATCAAGTATTAAAACCCTGACCTGGGTTGGTTCTCTGGAAAAATCCGGGGGCAATTCGAAAGAAAACAGGAAAGCATTCTATGAAATGCTTTTGAAACACCGTCTGGGGCCGGGCGGAAATCTTGAATTGGACGAAGACATGCTTGATTTCTGTATTGAAAGAGGAATGAATGCTTTTATTCTCGACAATATACCGAATCTAAAACGAAAGAAACAGGACAGTTACACCTTAGAATACAAAGACAGTTTGCGGACAAGGCTTAACCGGTATGTGGACCGGTTCGGGCCCCGCGGGTGGCTTGACGGGATGGCTTACGTGTACAACTACGATGAAGTGGACAAAAACCATTGGCCTCTGGCAAAGGAGATGTATTCGTTTGTGAAAGGCGTCAGCCGGGACCTTAAAGTAATCCAGTGTCTGAATATACCTGAGGGTGTGGAAGCCCTTACGGGCTATGCCGATACCTGGGATGTGTATGTACAACAATACGAAAAATCTGGTGTGAAAAAAAGGGTGGAGGCAGGAGATGAAGCATGGCTGGCAGTCTGCTGCTGGCCTTCCAATCGTCCGAACTTTTTCCATGAATACCCGGCCATTGACGGGAGGTTACTGGGATGGATATGTTTCCAGACCGGGGTCACCGGTTTTGAATACTGGAGCCCGAACCACTGGAAAGGGAATAGTTCGCCCCCTATGTTGCGCGGCGGCTGGAAAGCCAATACGTTCAATGACTATAACGGCGACGGTTATCTTACCTATCCCGGGCCGGATGCCTTACCGTTAGCTTCGTTAAGACTGGCAAACCTTCGCGACGGATTTGAAGACTACGAATATTTGTACCTCCTGAAAAAGCTCGGAGGCAATCCTGCTTCAATTCAACAGGTAGTTGCCGGGCCTCTGGATTTCACATCTGACCCGGAACTTCTTTATCATGTTCGGGAAGAAGTGGCAAAAGAGATTGAAAAATTAATAAAACAAAAATGATAACGGTCAAAAGCGGAATTGACAATATATGACCGTGTCATCAAATCACACGGAATCCCAAATTGAGAATTTTTTGGATACCCTGAAAAAATGGCTACTCTTTATACACATCTTTTAGAAAAGGAAATGATGGTTGACGGACAAGGAAACGGCCTGAAAGGCCAGCATAATCTATCCCAAGGCAATCCGCCAGTTGGCGGAGACGCCTTGGGTTGGAAAGCGGACAGGAAAATCGTCCGTGCGGTAACGTTCATAAAAGAGAAAATCTTATTTCGGACGAAAGAGATGACCTCGTATTTTCCGAAAATGATGTCTGGCAATCCCGTCCGAAAGGAATTTTTTGCTTTGTTTATCGAATCCCCGCAGACGGTTTTTCTTCTGTATCCTACACCGGGCTGACGTTTCGGTTCGTTCTTTCCGAAACTATGCCCAAGGCTGAGTTATATTGGCCTTTCGGTCCGAAAAAATATACATGCATGAGTTGTGTATAAAGAGTAGAAAAAAATGGAGAGGATGAAGAGAAGCCAATAAGAGTAGTTCAACTTTAAACAGGTTTATAAAATGAGAAAGAGTGTAATTTGTTTTGCCATCACAGTAATAAGTTTTTGCTTTTCCGGATGTAGCAATAAAAACATCCCGGATTCAGATAAAGAAGAGTTATTTCAAAATAATATCCGCAGCTATCTTTCACATGCGGCAACCCAAATTACGGATAATTCCCTGTCAGGTATAAATTCTGTTGCCGGCTGGGAAAAAGTACGCCCACTCCGTTATCAGCAGTTCCTCGAAATGATGGGTATCCGGGATTATTTCAACAAAGAAAGAACAGCGCTTAATGTAAAAATTACAGGCATAATTCAGCAGGAAGGATACCGGATCGAAAAATTGTATTACGAATCTTTACCGGGATTGTATGTTCCTGCCAACCTGTACATTCCTGATCATATCGAACACCCGTGCCCTGCCATATTGTATGTATGCGGGCATTCGCGTACCCAAAAAGAATATTACCAGGGGTATCCCCAAAAATTTGCCCAACTGGGTTTTGTTTGCCTTATCATTGAAACCATCCAGTTTGGGGAAGTGCTGGGGGAACACCACGGTTGTTATGCGAACGGATGGTTCAACTGGTACAGCAGGGGATATAACCCGGGAGGTGTCGAACTGTGGAACGGCATCCGGGCGGTTGACCTTCTGACCGAAAGGCCTGAAGTAGACAAGGAAAATATTGGTGTCACCGGTGGTTCCGGGGGCGGGGCGCAAAGTTGGTACCTTCCTGCCGTTGACCCCCGTATAAAGGCGGCTGCCCCGGTATGTGGGGCAAGTACCCTGAAAGCCCAGGTAGCCACCAGGTCCATCGACTGGCATTGTGACTGTATGATGCCAATCAATAACTACTTGTGGGATTTCCAGGACATTGGGGCGCTGATTGCGCCGCGTCCTTTTTTGATCGTACAGGCAGACAGGGATGGTTACAACCAGATAGGATCGGTACGGCAGCTTCATACCGATCTGGATAAAATATACAGGCTGTACGGCAAACCGGAAAATAACCGGTTGTTTGAATACCCGGGCAAACATGGGACCCAGCCATCTGCACGAAAAACAATCTTTTCTTTTTTCCTTGAACAGTTGAAAGGAGAGCATATTTCTCCGGAAGATGCAGGAGATATGGACCAATCGCCTGAACACCGGTTGACAGGTGACGAGTTAAAAGCTTACACAGATGGACTGCCGAAAGGTGATTTAACCCCTGTTATTCAGGATTGCTTTGTTAAATTGGCAGACACTCCTCAAATCAGGGACAAAAATGAATTGTTTATGTATCGTGATTCAGTGGTAACCTTTCTCCGCGAAAAAACCTTCGGGGCATTTCCCGAAAAGAAAACTCCACTGAACCCGGTAGTGGTATTTCAGATGCTCGATGGCGCCGGATATGGAAGAGATGTTTACAGTTTTGTACCCGAAGAAGGTTGGCGGTTGAAGCTGGAGATACAATGGAATTTTCCGAAGACTGAAAAACGGCCAATGATGGTTGTGCTGAGAAGTTCCGGAGATGTATATGAGGATTCGGAATCGTTCATTTCCGGGATCTTGGAAGATGGCTGGAACCTCGCATTTTTGGAAGCAAGGGGCGTAGGCGAATCAGGGTGGGCTGAAAGCCTGCAATGGCATGTGAGACGGGCTTCTGCATGGACAGGAAGGACCATCGCTTCCATGCAGGTTTACGACCTGTTGCGGGGACTCGAATTTTGTCGAACGCTCGAAAATGTAGATGGAAACAAGATCGGGATTGCTGCCAGGGACGAAATGGGGGTGGTTGCCCAGTATGCCGCCTTGCTTGGCGGGAAGTGCCACACGCTCATTTTGAAGGATCCTCCGGGGACCCAGGATGTAATCAGCCGCCCGGATGGAAAAGGAATTGCCACAGAAATGTTGAATTGCCTCCGTGTGACGGATGTAAACCGCTTGCCTGCATTATTGCCCGATACTGAAATCAGTTTTATAGGGGAAATCCCGGATGCGTACCAATGGTCCGGAAACATTCGTGAAAAACTTGAGTTTCCTCATTTTGATATAATAAAAAACAAAGAAAGATGAGAAAATCAGATACAATCATTCTATGTATTTTTCTGGTAGTTGCCGCCTGCGGTATGCGAAAAAAACCGGTAACCGGTAACCCGGAGGATGATCTGTTTCCCCGGTCGATAGTCTGCTTTAGCCCTATTCCTGAAAATCCCGTTTTCGGGGGGACGGGTTCCGGTACCTGGGACAGGAATATCCGCGAACGTGGTTTTATTTTGTATGAAGACAGCCTGTACAAAATGTGGTATTCGGGCTACAATATGGATTTGGATAATAAAATAATGCTCGGCTACGCCACCTCGCACGACGGGATAAATTGGGTCAGATACCCCGGAAATCCAATATTTAATAAAAAATGGACAGAGGATATGTTTGTGTTCAAAAATGAAGGGACCTATTACATGTATGCCGAAGGAGAGAATGATGTGGCGCATTTGCTTACTTCTCCCGATGGCATTCAATGGCAGGAACAGGGGAACCTGCTTATCCTGTCAGAAAAAGGAGACACCATTCCGGGTCCCTATGGAACTCCTTCAGTTTGGATAGAAGACGGGGAATGGTTCCTTTTTTACGAGCGGAATGACCTTGGAATTTGGTTGGCGAAGACGGAAAACAGGATAACCTGGAAAAATGTTTGTGATGAACCGGTACTGGCTTTAGGCCCCGGTGAATTTGACAAAGGTGCTGTGGCAGCCAATCAGGTGGTCAGCTTAAACGGCAGGTATTACATGTATTATCATGCAACCAGCCGTTCCGACTGGCAAAATCCGTCATCCCCGGTAACATGGACTTCCAATGTGGCAATGTCGACAGATCTGATTCACTGGACAAAATACCCCGGCAACCCCATTATCGACGGAGATTATTCCAGTCCAATCCTGGTGTTCGACGGTGAAAAACCCAGTCTTTATACGATGCACCCGCAGGTGTGCCGTTACATAACAAAATAAAAAAGTATATTCTATGCAAAAATCAGTTTTAATTACAATCACATGCATCCTGTTGAATGCGGCTTTTTTACTGACAGGCTGCAAGACAGGACGGAATAATTTTTACACAAAAGATGATTTCCAAAAAGTAAAAAAAACAGACATCCATTTTCATTACAATACATTTAATCCCCGCTACCTGGAATTGGCAGATTCATTGAATTTCATGCTGGTTTCGCCCAATGTGGACGCGGGGATGCCGATTGATGAGCAACTGGAAATAGCTGCTGCGCTGAAACGGGAACATCCGGACAAGTTTGCTTTTTTGGGGACCTTCTCAGTAAATAATTTTGGATCGCGAAATTTTGCCGGTAAGGTAAATGCCCGTATCGACCAGTGCATGAAAGCGGGGGCATCCGGAATAAAAATCTGGAAAAACATAGGGATGGTGTTGAAAGACAGTGCCGGGAGCTATATAATGGCCGATAATCCGGCTTTCGAACCGGTTTTCAGGTACATGGAAACGGACCGCATTCCGGTAATGGCCCATTTGGGTGAACCAAAAAACTGCTGGCTCCCGGTAAATGAGATGACCTTAGGCAACGACCGCGGGTATTATAAAAGCCATCCGCAATACCACATGTATTTGCATCCGGAAGCCCCTTCTTATAACGACCAGTTGGACGCACGCGACAATCTCCTGCAAAAATACCCGTCGATGAAAGTAGTTGGCGCCCATCTGGGCAGCATGGAATGGAGCGTGGATGAAATTGCCCGACGGTTGGACCGGTTTCCCAATTTCGATGTCGAGATATCCGGGCGGATCGGGCATTTGCAATACCAGGCGCTCACTGAACGGGGAAAAGTCCGAAGTTTCATGATCAAATACCAGGACCGGATCATGTATGGGACCGACCTGACCTTGAACGAAACAGACGGCCAATTTACAACCGGTACAGATGAGCTCCGGGAGCTATGGTATGAACAGTGGCTTTTCCTGGCAACCGACAGCGTAATTTCAGTAAACGACCTCGATGGACAAAAGGTAAAGGGATTGCAACTGCCACGTAAAGCGATTGATAAAATATACCAAAGAAATGCGGAAAAATTCTTAAAAATAAACCGGAACTAAAATTATACCCAATGGAACTTCAAAAAACCGAACGATTAGGTTCACTCGATGTATTAAGAGGCTTCGACCTGTTTTGCCTGGTCTTTTTCCAGCCGGTGCTGATGTCATTTATCAACGCAACGGATGTTTCCTGGCTGGAGCCCGTCCATAGGCAATTTGACCATGTTCAATGGGAAGGTTTTGCCTTCTGGGACATCATCATGCCCCTGTTCATGTTCATGGCCGGGGCATCCATGCCGTTTGCCTTTGCCAAATACCTGAAGAACGGGGGGAAGACGCAGTTGTACAAACGGATTTTAAAACGGGTATTGCTGTTGTGGATATTCGGCATGATGTGCCAGGGCAACCTGCTGTCCCTCGATACCGAAAGAATTTTCTTTTTCTCAAATACCCTTCAGTCAATTGCCATAGGTTACCTGATTTCAGCGATCCTGCTTATGCACTTCAACCGGAAAGGACAGATTATTATCACTTCCTCTCTGCTGCTGATTTACTGGGGGCTTTTGTCGTTTGTAAAAACCGGGGACTGGGGCGGCGGTCAGTTCGGGCCGGATAACAACTTGGCAGAATACATCGACCGAATCGTTTTAGGACGTTTCCGTGACGGTTCAACGCTGAGCGGAACAGGGATTGATTTCGGAAATTACCGGTATACCTGGCTTCTCAGCAGCCTGAACTTCGGGGTGACGGTAATGACCGGCGTGTTTGCAGGGCAAATCATGAAAGGCAGCCTTTCAAAAATTGAAAAAGTGAAATGGCTGGCCGTTACCGGAATTTTAATGATCGTTGCCGGGCAGCTTTGGGGCATGCAAATACCGGTCATCAAAAAAATATGGACCAGTTCGATGACCCTGCACAGCAGCGGGATATGTTTTTTGCTGATGGCGCTCTTTTACTACCTGGTCGATTACAAAAATTACGGCAAATACCTGAACTGGTTAAAAATATACGGAATGAACTCTATCCTGGCTTACATGCTGTACGAGATAATAAATTTTAGCAGCCTTACGAAATCGGTCTTTCACGGGCTGGAACAATTTATGGGAGGATATTACCATACCTGGATCACATTGGCCAATGTGTCCATTATCTTTTTTCTCCTCTGGCTCATGTACCGGAAAGGAAAATTTATAAAAGTATAGCAGACCATAATCAACAAAACTTGGTTGTAAGTTTTAATAACACGTGACAAATTTGGAACCCGAAACCTGGCTGTTAAACCTGAAACTTGAAGCTATAACTTGCCCGGACAGAAGAATTAACAATTCAGCAATATAGCAATTCAGCAATATAGCAATTCAGCAATTCAGCAATTCAGCAATTTTGTCCATCTGCACATCAAAGCCATATCAAAGCCTCATCAAAGGCACAGATAAAGTACTGTGAGTGTACCAAATTAACTCCGGAACAGTTATTCTTTCTTTTAGAAGGATATCATAAGAGAAGAAATGCAACACAATAAAAACAAAGAGCAGGCGACCATGTCATCTGCTCTTTTCATAATTCCGGGAACCTTTTCTCCCGGGGTTTTTCCGTTTTCTGAATACTTGAAACAAAATGAAACTATCGTCGGTATTCTATTTCTTTTCGTTTGATTGAACCATACGAAGCTATTTAATTGTTTCTTTAAAAAGAGTGAACAACTCCTAATTAATCAAAATGTTTTTTAAGAAGTGTTAAGAGAATGCGGGGAAATAATATAATGTGACTCTGGATTCCGATATTCGGCAAATCTTTTTTACCTTCATTAAAATTTTTAAGGATACAAAAATGGCAAAGAATAAGAAACACAAAAAAGATAAAACGTTCGCCACCTTTAACAAGAGCAATCTTAAAAAAGCAATCCTCGGCGAGCTTTATAAACAGCCCAATAAAACATTCAATTACAAGCAAATAGCGGCTATGTTGAATATTCAGGATCCCGAAAACCGGAAGCTGGTATTTCTGGTTCTGGAGGAACTCACCGAAAGCGAAAACCTCGAATCGGTACAGCGGGGCAAGTACAAACTGAAATCGCGTGCGGGAAGTATTTGTGGCATTGTTGAGTTGCAACCACAGGGTTTTGGATACGTTATTTCTGAAGAAATAGGTCAGCCGGTACTGGTGAGCCAGCGAAACCTGAACCATGCGATGGATGGCGACAAGGTGAAAGTTGCGCTGTATGCCCGGCACAAAAAACAACTGATTGAGGGAGAAGTGACCGAAATTCTGGAACGTGCAAAAACTACTTTTGTTGGTACGATTTCCCGCTCACGGAACTTCGCATTTTTTATTCCTTCGGGAAAAGTTGGCTTCGATTTGTTTATTCCGCTCGAAAAGCTGAAAGACGCCAAAGACGGGCAAAAAGCCATTGCCGAAATTACCGAATGGCCCACCCGGGCAAAAAATCCGTTTGGGCAGATTATTGAGGTATTGGGCGATGCCGGGAGCAATGAAACCGAAATGCACGCTATCCTGGCCGAATACAATCTGCCGATCCGTTTCCCTGAAAAAGTACTGAAGACGGCCGAAAAAATACCGATGGAAATTCCTTCGGATGAAATTGCCCGGCGCAGGGATTTCCGTTCAGTAACAACTTTTACCATTGACCCGCATGATGCGAAAGATTTTGACGACGCCCTCTCGCTGCAAAAACTCGATAACGGTTTTTGGGAAGTTGGAATCCATATTGCCGATGTTTCGTATTACGTGACCCCGAACTCCATTTTGGATGACGAGGCGCTCGAACGTGCCACTTCGGTTTATCTGGTCGACCGCGTGGTTCCCATGTTGCCCGAAAAACTGTCGAACGGGGTGTGTTCGCTGCGTCCCAACGAAGACAAACTGTGCTTTTCTGCTGTCTTTCAACTCGACGACCAGGCAAAGGTACACCATCAATGGTTTGGCCGGACGGTCATCCATTCCGACAGGCGTTTTACCTATGAAGAAGCACAGACAATTATTGAAACCGGGGAAGGCGACCTGAAAAACGAAGTGCTGCAATTGCACGATCTGGCGGTAAAACTTCGAAAACAACGCTTCAGCAAAGGTTCGCTTTCATTCGATCGCATTGAAGTGAAATTCAATCTCGATGAAGATGGCAAGCCTCTTTCAGTTTATTTCAAGGAAGCAAAAGAAAGTAATCAACTTGTAGAAGAATTTATGTTGTTGGCCAATAAAAAAGTGGCCGAATTCATTGGGAACCCTCCCGATAAAAAAGAAGCGAAAACGTTTGTTTACCGCATCCACGACAAGCCCGATCCCGATAAACTGGCAAATTTCAACAATTTCATCCACAAGTTTGGGTACGGCATCCAGTTGAATTCTCCGGCATCAATTTCCAAATCAATGAACAACCTGATGGAGAACGTCCGTGGAAAGAACGAACAAAATGTAATTGAAACGCTGGCGGTCCGTACCATGGCAAAAGCTGTTTATTCGACCCGCAACATCGGGCATTACGGCCTTTCGTTTGAATATTACACCCATTTTACCTCTCCCATCCGGCGCTACCCCGATGTGATGGTACACCGTCTGCTGGAACGTTATCTCGACGGGGGACGCTCGGCCAATGCCCAGAAATACGAAGAACTATGCAAGCATTCGTCGGATATGGAAAACCGGGCGGCCAATGCTGAACGGGCGTCTGTAAAATACAAGCAGGTGGAATTTATGCAGGATAAAATCGGGCAGCAATTTGCGGGGGTCATTTCAGGAGTTACCGACTGGGGAATTTATGTCGAACTGGAAAACAAATGCGAAGGGATGGTACCTTTGCATCAGCTCGATGACGATTTTTATATCTTCGATGAGAAGAATTACTGCATCACCGGAAGGCATTCAAATGTGAGTTATACGATCGGCGACGAAGTGGAAGTCGAAATTTTACGTGCTAATCTGGAGAAGAAACAGCTTGATTTTACGTTGATTAGGAGGTTGCAAAACGGGAAATAGAATTTTCAGGATACAATATTCGAAAAAATAGTATATTTGTTGACTGCTTGAAAAGAACATTTATTATGGCAATGAATCTCGATAATGGTACCAACAAAAAGGATGCAAACCGCGAAAGCATCTTAAAAATCGCCCAGGACATTTTTAGTAAATACGGATACAAAAAAACCACACTCGACGATATCGCCAACGCGGTACGCAAAGGTAAAAGTTCGCTTTACTACTATTTTAACAGTAAGGAAGATCTTTTTCAGGCAGTTATCCAGAAAGAAGTGGATGTTCTTCGAAGGGAACTGGAAATTGTGGTTAACCGCAACACCGACCCGGTGGAGAAACTGCGCGACTATATTCTTACGAAGCTGACTACTTTCCGGGGACTGGCTAATTTTTACCACGCCCTTGAAAACGATGTAACGGCGATTGAATTTATTGAGAATGTCAAACATCGTCATCATCAGGAGGAAATTCGTATGATTAAGCGAATTCTGATTGAAGGAGTGCGGAAAAACGAATTCGAAATTTACGATTTCACCTTGGCAGCCACGGGTATCACTACCGCTATAAAAGGACTTGAAATGCCTCTTTCGGCAGGCGAATACAGTACAGCCAACCTGGAACAAAGTGTCGATAACATCCTGAAGATTATTTGTTACGGGGTGATGAAGCGGTAGATGCAGTAGACTGTATTCAGCCTCAGTGTTCAGAAATAACCCATGATAATTGATACCCGATTCTGGATATCCCCGATATATGACTGTAAAAAATTGGGGTGGAAAATCTCTGTTACGAAAAACTAATTCGTTATTATTTCTTTTTCTTTTTTGAAAAACAGGATCATTGCCAGCGCCAGAACCAGTGAACTCAGGGTGGTAATTCCCCAGATAACATTCCAGTTATAAACCCCGTCATGAAGGTTCATCTCAATAATTTGACGGCTGATAAAGTTCCCGACCAGCAAGCCCAGTCCGAATGTCACCAGAAAGATAAAGCCTTGAGCCTGTGCCTTCAGTTCGGCAGGCGCTTTTTTGTCGATGTAAATCTGGCCGCCCAGAAAGAAGTAACCGTAAATGATTCCATGAACCAAAATGCCTACGAAATAAAACGAAGGCTGGGCTGCCACTCCTCCAAGATAAAATGCCAGGTACCTGACCGCCAGTACAACCAATCCGATGATCATCGTCATTCGCAGTCCGGTTTTGCGGATGATAAAAGGAACGGTCAGAACAAAAACCATTTCGGCCAGTTGCCCGAAGTTCATAGTAATGCTGATGTATTTAAATCCTTGGTTGAGCAAAAACTCGGAGCAGTACGACCAGTACATCGAAAACGGGATCATTGCCAGAAAAGAAATTGCAATGAAAACCGCGAAATTCCGGTCTTTCATCAGGACCAGCGCACGCAGGCCAAGTGCATCGATTACCGAACCTTTCAGTCCTTTTGCAGGCGGGGGCGTTTTCGGAAGCGTCAGATTGGTAAGAACAGCGAGCATTCCTATTCCAGCCGCATAAAAGAACGGGATATTGGTCCCGTCGAAATCCAGTTTCAGTACGTTGACGGTAAAAAGGCTGCAAGCGCCCGAAACAACCCAGCCAATAGACCCGAATACCCGGATACGCGGAAACAGTTCGGAAGGCGAATGGCTCATGGCAATGGCGCTGGTAAGACTCCATGTCGGCATGTGAAACAACATTGCAAACAGCAAGGTCACGAATAAAATTACCGGATTGCTTACAATTGCGGCGAACAGCAGCAACACGGCTGTCAGAAGATTTAATACGGCAAGCACTTTTTCGCTGGCAAAATAGCGGTCGGCAATCATCCCGATAATGGGCGAAGCCATGCAGCCAATGGCCATCGAGCTTAAAATCAGAGCTTTTTGAGTTCCCTCTATATTCATATTTGTAAGGTAGGCAGCCAATGGAACCCACCAAACGGCAAATAACATGTACTGAAAAAACATCATCAGGGATAAACGAAAACTAGTTGGGAAAATGAATTTTCTCATCAGATCAATTGTTGGGTTAATAAGTAGTAAAATAAGTGTTGTTGTTGGTTCGAAAGATAGGATTTTTATTGCTGAAATTAAAGATGTTTTTCAGGCATTGTGTTAAATTTCCAAACAGAATGTTCCTTTTCTATTTCATTTTTCCTGATTTCTTGTTAAATTGCTGAATGTGAGTTTCCCCTAATCACCAAAAAAATGAAAGAAGATTTTTTACATTTTATCTGGAAAAATCGCTTGTTCAGCAAAAGCAACATAAAAACCGTTTCCGGAGAAAAGCTTGAAATTATTTCGACCGGTACCCACAACTTCGATTCGGGCCCCGATTTTTTCAATGCAAAAATCCGGATCGGGAATACGATATGGGCCGGAAATGTGGAAATTCATACGAAAGCATCCGATTGGTATTTGCACAGGCACAACGAGGACGATGCGTACAACAATGTGATTTTGCACGTGGTTGAAACGGCCGACAGGGAGGTTTTGGTTAACGGAAAAGTTTTGCCTTGCCTGGTTTTAAATTATCCCGCGAAGCTAAAAGAAAATTACCTCTTGCTCCTTCAGTCAGAACAATGGATCGCCTGCGAAGACCGGTTTCGCCTGATCGATCCGTTTGAAGTGAAATTTTGGTCGGGCGCCCTGTTAAGCGAGCGATTGCTTTCGAAAACCGGCGAAATCAGGTTCATCCTTCAGCAAAATAAAAACGACTGGAACGAAACATTTTACCAACTGCTTGCCCGTAACTTCGGGATGAAAACCAATGCGCTGCCTTTTGAATTGCTGGCAAAAGCAACTCCGCTAAACATTCTCGGGAAACACAAAAACAACCTGTTCCAGATTGAAGCTTTGTTGTTCGGACAATCGGGTTTGCTCAATGAAGAGTTGATCGGCGATGATTATTTTCTGAAACTTCGCGAAGAATATTCGTTTCTGTACAAAAAATACAAACTGAACCCGATTGAAGCGCACCTGTGGAAATTTATGCGCCTGCGGCCGGTTAACTTTCCGACCATCCGGATTAGCCAGTTTGCCCAACTGATCTGCAAATCGACAGCTCTTTTCTCAAAAATTCTGGAAACGGAAAGCCTGAAAACGCTGGAATTGTTTTTCGATGTGGAAAGTTCGGAGTACTGGGCCAACCATTACCGGTTTAACAAAGCTTCGGCAAAGATCCCGAAAAGATTGGGGAGTTCTGCCTTTCAGAATATTGTGATCAACACCATTGCCCCGGTGCTGTTTATTTATGGCGACATCAACGAAAAACACGAACTGAAGGACCGCGCGCTTCGCTTTCTCGATGAACTTCCGGCGGAAAGCAATTCGATAATTGACGGTTGGGAAAAACTGGAAATCCGGGCAAAATCAGCATTCGAATCACAAGCCTTGCTTCAGCTTAAAAATGGTTATTGCAAAAACAAGAAATGCCTGGATTGCCGTATCGGGGCAAAAATTATCCGGGTAGCGGATTAATCGAAACAAAGACGATGCAGTAAAAATAGAGAAGAAAAGCCAAAAACATTGTTATAAAACATCAATTCACCCTGAAAAAACCGGTATTTACCTTTTCGATAAGCCAGTTAATCCATATCCTGAAAACAGAGAAAATATAAATCTTCAATTTCGCGACAATAATTTAATAAGAAATATTTAACACAGGGAAACGTTTCGTGTTAAAAACGTTTCCTTTCTTTGCAGGGCAAAAAACAAAATATTTCAATGCAAAAAGAATTTGGACAATACGATGAAAAATTGGTGAAGATCATTGAAAAGTCAACGGAACTGTTTGGCGAATATGGTGTTCGGAACCTGAATATGGATGAGATAAGCAAGGGTATAGGCATTTCCAAAAAAACGCTGTATCAATTTGTTTGCAGCAAGGAAGACTTGTTGGAGAAAATTTTTCACTATGAGGAAGAAAAATGGCAGCAACTTCCTTCAAAAATTAAGGAGGATGAACTGAATGCAATTGATGTTTTGTTGCAGACTAGTTTGCTGATTTATGAAGAGCTCCGGAGGATCAATCCGAAAGTAGACTTTGAACTGAAAAAATATTACAAGCCTGTTTTTAACAAGTTTTTATCCCGCAGATTGGATTCTATTTTCTTTTATATCAGCAATAATCTGAAGAAGGGAATGGGAGAAGGTTTGTACCGTAATGACCTGAATGTAGAACTAATTGCCCGGGTGTATGTTAAAAACCTGGTGGACTTACAAAACAAAGATTACTGTTCGATCGAAGATTTTTCCTTTGAGCAGGTCTTTAAAACCGTTTTCGAAAACCATATCAGGGCAATTTCAAGCCCGGAGGGAATTGCGTACTTCGAAAAACGGAAATTGGAATTTTCAGAGCTTAAACATTTAAACAATAAATAACAATTCAACACATGTTCAGAAAACACACACTACTCCTCTTCATGACAGTGGCGGCAATATGTATTGCCTCGGCTGTGAGTGCGCAGGATCTTGTTAAGCTGTCGTTAGCCGAAGCCCGCAAGATCGCTTTAAAAAACAACACCGACATCCTTAATTCGCAGGCCGATCTGGAGATTGCCCGAAAAAAGATATGGGAAACGACAGCTATCGGTCTTCCGCATTTCGACATTACTTCCGATTACCAGTTTATCCCTAAAGTGCCTTCTCTTCCTGCTACGTTCATGGACCCGAATGCCGATCCGGATGAAGTGGTTGAACTCGGGGTGAAGCAAAACATCACGTACAATTTCACTGTTTCTCAATTGATCTTCAACGGGGCATACATCATTGGGCTACAAGCTTCGCGGGTGTATTTCGATTTGTCAAAACAGGGTTTCGAAAAAACAATGCTTGATGTCAACGAAACGGTAACCAACACGTACCACATGATTCAATTGGCCACCGAAAGCCGGAAAATATTAAGCCAGAATCTTGAAAACATCAATAAGACCCTTTACGAAATCTCGGAGATGCATAAACAGGGATTTCTGGAAAAAACCGATGTTGATCAACTGGAAGTGACGGCCAATAACATTCGCAACGCATTGAACCAGATCGACGGTAACCTTGATGTAGCCTATAAGTTAATGAAAATCCAGTTAGGCCTTAACGACCAGACGACCATTGAACTGACGGATGTGCTGGAATCCAATGAAGCACTGGTCTCTTCCTCTGTTAGCCTGATCGGTGAGCCGTTCAGTATCGGGAACAACGTTGATTTTAAGCTGACCGAAACGTCTGAAAAACTGGCGAAGCTTGATTACAAACGCGAACTGACCGGTTTCCTGCCAACTATATCCGGGTTTTATCAGCATCAGGAAAAATGGAAATCACCACTTTTTGATTTTGCGCCCAAAGACATCGTTGGGGTAAGCCTCAGTTTACCCGTTTTTAGCAGCGGCGAACGGTTGGCGAAGGTTGCTCAAAAGAAACTCAGTCTGGAGAAAACTCAAAACACACGCGCACTGGTTTCCAGAAGTTTGGTGATGCAGGCCAGCCAATATCAGAATGATGTAAAGCTGAAACTTGAAAAACTACAGATACAGAAGAAAAGCAATGAATTGTCGGACGACATTTATCAGCGAACACTGGAGAAGTATAAGCAAGGGATGGCCAGTAGCATGGATTTGATGACCAGTCAGAACCAGTACCTGACCAATATGACCAATTATTATCAGAGCATTTTCGATCTTTTAAGCGCCAAATCGAAACTTGAGAAACTTTTTAATATCAATCAGGAAACAGAACAATAAATAGCTATGCAAAAAGCCAGAAAAGTCCGGCCTCAACAAGCGGGGCTATCGGACAAAAAAGATACTCATACAACAAATAACACAATCGAAAAAATTAACAGATGAAAACAAATATTTTTCTACTTGCCCTTATGGCTGTCCTTGCCTCGTGCAGTCAAAATATCGACAAAAAAGCTGAACTTGAAAAATTGAAAATTCAACGGGAACAACTAAGCACCCGGATTGTCCAGCTTGAGGCTGAAGTTAATCCGGAAGGAGAAGCCGCTGTTTTAAAAACAATACCCGTGAAAGTAACACCTGCCGTTGAAAGCGTGTTTAACCATTATATTCAGGTTCAGGGAACTGTTGACGGAGACCAGAATATTGCCGTCAGCCCGCAAATGGCCGGGATTGTTACAGCCGTTCACGTGAACGAAGGGACTCCGGTTAAAAAAGGTCAGGTGATGGCTGAACTGGATGCGCAGGTGATGAAACAATCGCTCGAAGAAGTAAATACCCAATTGATTTTGGCAAGCAGTATATTCGAAAAACAAAGTGCTCTTTGGGAAAAGAAAATCGGCAGCGAGTTGCAATACCTTCAGGCAAAGGCCAATAAAGAGTCGCTCGAACGTCGTGCCGCTACAATCAATGAACAGTTAAATCTGGCGAAGATCATTTCGCCCATCAACGGAACCGTTGAAAGCAATCCGTTGCGGGTAGGACAAATGGCGTCGCCCGGGTTACCGACATCAACGATCAGGGTAATCAACATGAATGTGGCGAAAATATCCGCAGATGTTTCAGAAACCTATGCAGCAAATATCAAAAACGGCAATCCGGCAATCGTCAGTTTTCCCGATTTAGGCAAAGAACTGGATACCAGATTAAATTTCACCAGCCGTTTTATCGATCCAGCCAACCGGACTTTCAAGGTTGAATGCAAAATATCAGCCAGGGATTTTGAGCTGCGCGCCAATATGATTGCTTACATCAAAATTAAAGACTACATCAATGAAAAAGCATTCTCTCTGCCTGTAAACCTGGTGCAAAACAACCAGAACGGTAAATTCATTTACGTAGCCAAACAAAATGGAGGTAACTGGATTGCCGAACGCCGTATCATCAAAACCGGTAAAGATTACGACGGAAAGGTCGAAGTTCTGGAAGGACTTGCTGTCGGAGATCAAATCATTACCTCAGGATTTCAAAACCTGAACCAGGGAGATCAAGTAGTTTTCTAAATCACTAAAAAACCTGTCATGTCGAAAGAAAACAAGTTTAAAGAATTTTTTGCAACGAGCTGGGCTATCGATAACCGGACAAGTATTTATGTACTTGCCGTTCTGATTTCGATCATTGGCCTGATGAATTACTATTTTATCCCGAAGGAACAGTTTCCCCAGATAGTAATTCCATACATCGTTGTCAATACAGCATATCCGGGAACTTCTCCTGAAGATATTGAAAACCTGGTAACCCGTCCGATTGAAAAAGAATTGAAATCAATTTCGGATGTTAAGAAGATTACCAGCAACTCTGTCCCCGATTTCTCTTCCATCATCGTTGAATTTGATCCTGACCTGTCAATCGAAACCGCCAAACAGCGTGTCCGCGATGCAGTTGACAAAGCGAAAAGTGATCTTCCGAACGATTTACCGTCCGATCCCGACATCATGGATATCGATATTTCTGAAATGCCGGTGATGTATCTTAATATTTCAGGAAACTATGATCTGAATAAACTAAAGCATTATGCAGAAATAGCTCAGGATAAAATTGAAGGGCTCAAGGAAATCACCCGTGTCGATATTGTCGGCGCACTGGACCGTGAAATACAGATCAATGCCGACATCTTCAAAATGCAGGCAGCAAAGGTTACGTTCAGCGATATTGAACGGGCTGTTGCCATGGAAAACATGACCATTTCGGGTGGATCGTTGACCAACAAGGGTATTCGCAACAGTGTTCGCATCAAAGGGCAGTTTGACGATGTGGAGGTCATTCGAAATATTGTTGTACAGTCATCAAGTGGCGCTTTCGTAAAACTTGCCGATATTGCCGATGTTAGCGACAGCTTTGAGGAACAGGAAAGTTTTGCCCGCCTCGACGGGAAGAATGTCATCACCCTGAATGTGATAAAAAAGAACGGGGCAAACCTTTTGGATGCATCTGATCAGATTAAAGACATTGTAGATAATCTGAAAGCTCGTGAATATCCCAAAGATATGGAGGTGACCATTACCGGCGACCAAAGCCGGTATACCCGCAACACGCTTGAAGAATTGAACAATACCATTATCATTGGCTTCATTCTGGTTACCATTGTGCTGATGTTTTTTATGGGTTTCACCAATGCGTTTTTTGTTGGCCTCTCAGTACCGCTCTCCATATTTGTAGCTTACATGGTACTTCCGGGTTTGGGGTACACCATGAATATGATCGTGATGTTTGCCTTCATTTTTGCTTTGGGGATTGTGGTCGATGATGCCATTGTGGTAATCGAAAACACGCACCGTCTGCATCGTTTCAATCCCGATATAAAAGTGGCAGCAAAAAAGGCCGCCGGCGAAGTCTTTCTTCCGATTTTATCCGGAACCCTCACTACCCTTGCACCATTTTTCCCGCTGGTATTCTGGCCGGGCATTGTCGGGCAGTTCATGCACTACCTGCCGGTGACTTTGATTATTACGCTATTCGCCTCTCTTTTTGTAGCGTATGTGTTCAATCCGGTTTTTGCCGTTTCGTTTATGAAACACGAATACGATAAGGATTTTCAGAAAGGTAGCGGCTGGAAACGCATTCAAACTATCGTTATTGTGATGTTGGCATTTGCCGGGCTATTTTATCTTACTAAAGTTAATGGTCTGGCCAACTTCCTGGTATTTGGCGTATTAATGATCATCCTTTTCCACTTTGTGATCAAAAAAATGATCAACATATTCCAGGAAAAAATCTGGCCCTGGCTAATGTCTGTTTATGAAAGACAGTTGCGTTTTATCCTAAAAGGATCACGTCCGATTTTGATACTGGGGGGAATGGTCGCACTCTTCTTTGCAACAATTTTTATTACCGGGATTGCCAAACCCACGGTATTGTTTTTCCCGAACAACGACCCGAACAACATTTACGTGTACATTAAAATGCCGGGCGGAACCCATCAGAATGTGACCGACAGCATCACCAGATTAGCAGAAGACCGTGTTTACAAAGCTATTGGAAAGAACAACCCGGATGTTGAATCCATAATCTCAAACGTAACTATTGGTGCCGAAGAAGAAGGGTTTGCTTCAGCAGGAACCCCGTTTAACAAGGGAAGGGTATCGGTCAATTTTGTGGAACACAAATTCCGTACTACGGGTGTTTCGACCACCGAATACATGGAAATTATCCGAAAAGAGGTTGCCGATATTGCCGGTGCCGAAATTACCGTTGATAAAAACCAAAACGGACCGCCAACCGGAAAACCGATCAATATTGAAATTACCAGCGAAAACCTGGAAAACCTGATTGCCGATGCCTATGCTTTCCGCAATTATCTTGATTCGCTGAATATTCCGGGAGTGGAAGAGTTGAAAACCGATTTCGAGATGAATTCTCCGGAAATTATCATTCATATTGATCGCGACCGGGCTCAGCGTTCGGGAATTTCAACCGGACAAATCGGCATGGAAATCCGTACCGCCTTGTATGGAAAAGAAATATCGAAACTGAAACAGGATGAAGATGAATATCCGATCATGCTTCGTTACGATAAGGTGACCCGCGATAACATTGATGCTCTGGTCAATCTCCTGATTACTTACCGCGACATGAATACCGGCTTGTTGCGCAGCATTCCGCTGTCAACGGTCGCACGGATTGATTACACGTCGTCGTATGCAGGGATCAAACGGCAGGATCAGAAACGCATCATTACCGTTTATTCCAATGTTCTTTCAGGACATTCGGCCAACGATATTGTACCGATTATTACCAGAGAAGCCAAATCATTCCCGGTACACGAAGGAACGTCCATCAAACTAACCGGCGAGCAGGAAGACCAAGCTGAAACAGCAGCCTTTTTCCTGAAAGCAATGGTCATTGCACTCGGTGTCATTTTCTTTATCCTGATCACCCAGTTTGGTTCGATAAGCAAATCGCTTATTATTCTGAGCGAAGTTATCTTCAGTATCATCGGCGTTTTGCTCGGAGTGATCATTTTCAACATGGATATTGTAATCCTGATGACCGGACTGGGAATTGTTGCCCTTGGCGGTATTGTTGTCCGCAACGGGATTTTGATTGTTGAATTCATTGATGTCAAGAAAAAAGAGGGAATGCCGACCCGTCGGGCCATCATCGAAGGTGGAAAAACACGTATCACTCCGGTAATCCTGACTGCTACAGCAACTATGCTCGGTTTGGTCCCGTTGGCTGTGGGAATGAACATCAACTTCGAAACCATGTTCACTGAACTGAACCCGCACATCTATTTTGGCGGTGACAACGTAGCTTTTTGGGGACCTTTGTCCTGGTCGATTATCTTCGGATTAAGCTTTGCAACCTTCCTGACCCTGATGTTTGTTCCGGCTTTGTATGAGCTCGATCATGTCGTCCGGCTGAAAATGGCGAAACGCAAAAATCTGAAGCGAATAAAAGAATTAAACGCAAAAAAATAAGGATTTCATCCTGATCAAGGCGGCGGAGAGGGTAACTTTTCCGCCGTTTTTTTTGATCCGGTTACGATCGATTTGTCAGGAATGCTTCTGCCACAATTAAATCGGTTGGAGTGGTGATTTTTATATTTTCGCGGTTCCCTTCGACCATATTTATTTTATAACCGGACTTTTCGGCTACCGAGGCGTCATCGGTAAAAGCCGGATCGTAATTCTGCGTGAATGCATCCAGAATTTGTCCGCTCCGGAATGTTTGCGGGGTTTGAACACTGACATACAAACTCCGGTCAACCGAAATATTAATTTCACCTTCCTGCTTCCGCAACGATTCGGTTACAGGGAGTACAGGAATGGCATTCCCGTATTTCAGGGCAGTTTCGAAGCACCGGACAAGTGTTTCACGGCTTACCAATGGGCGCACGCCGTCGTGGATAAAAACAATGCCTTCTTCGTCAATGGCTTTTAGTCCGTTCTTTACCGATTCAAAACGGTTTTCGCCGCCTGCTGCAAGCTGGTGAGGAACAGCAAACCGGTTTTGAGAACACAATTCTTTCCACTTTAATTTTTGATTTTCGGGAAGTACCACAATTATTTTCATTCCCGCATCAAAATGATGAAAAACACGGATGGTATGCATCAGTATGGGTTCGCCAAGCAAATCAATGAACTGCTTTGGGAGGGAATTTCCCATCCTGCTACCCATGCCCCCGGCCACGATAAGTGCAAACTTTTTCATTCCTTCATTTGTTCAGAAACAAAAATAATAAATCTAGCGAGGCGAAATAAACTTGCCGGAAATAAATCACCGGAGTTAATTCCGGTTGCTGACTACTTAATGGAATTTGGAATTTGCACCTTGGAATTTGTTATTTATTGTACTTTTAACCATTGAATTTTAATTTACTGAACAATGAAAACAGTTTTGGAATTTTTAGCTGAATTAAAAGAAAACAACAACAAGGAATGGTTCGATAAAAACCGCGACCGGTACCAGGAAAACCGCCAGAAAATGCTTTTCATGACCGAACTGTTCAATGCCGAAATTCATAAGTTCGATTCCGATATACCCATCGTCGATCCGAAAGAATGTCTGTTTCGGATTTTTAGGGACGTACGTTTCTCGAATGATAAAACTCCGTACAAAACCAACATGGGCAGTTTCATTGCCAAAGGTGGACGTAAAAGTATCTGGCCCGGCTATTATTTTCATCTGGAACCGGGGGCCAGTTTTGTTGGCGGTGGTTTGTACATGCCCGCTGCCGATGTATTGAAAGCCGTACGTACAGAAATTGGAGACAACGGCGATGAACTTTACGAGTTGCTAAACCGGAAGAATTTTAAAAAGTTTTTTCCTGAATTGTATAACGATCAGTTGAAAACTGCCCCAAAAAGTTACCCTGCCGATCACAAGCATATTGATCTGTTAAAATATAAATCGTTTGCTGTTGGCGCCAGTTTGAGCGATCAACTGGTTTCGGGACCCGATTTTATATCCTACACGGTTGAGTCTTTTAAAGAATTACAACTGGTTAACAGCTACTTGAGTGATGCGATCCATAAGTGGATGTAAAATAGAACACGGAAAACACAAAAAAAGGGGGGCTTCACCCCGATTCAGATACATTTCGTCAAAAAAACAGGGGGTTTCATATAATTGATCGATTTTGCAGGTTACCTATGTGGCTTATGGCGGATAAATTTCAGTTATAATAACAGAGTTTCTTCCCATCCATCTTTTTTATAACAATTTAAAGGTCGGCTTTCCCATCCGGCCTTTTTTTATGCTCTGGCAATATCAGATTATAATAAATTCAATTTTTACTGAAAAAAAACCAGTTCGGGGAATTTCCCGTTTCGTAATCCGATATTTCTGTGGATCAAGATAACTTTCGATAAAAGGCAGGTCGGGAGCATAATAAAATGCTCCGCCCGGTTTCAGCGACTGTAATATTTCCATGTATTTCCGGGCATAATCCAGGTAATCGCCATCGTTTCGCAAATGGTGGTGCCTGAAATGGTTCGAAAAACCCAGGTTACTGATAATTGTTCCCCAATGACCCGGAACAAACGAAAAATCCATCCAGTCGGTTTTCTTCAGGTTGGCGCCGGGTTCCGCGTTCCGGTCAATCCCGGAGGCATCGAATCCTGCTTTGGTCAAATGAGTTACCAATTGCGCCTTTGCCCCGCAACCCACGTCCAAAACGGGACCTACCATAGTGGAAAGATTCAACCCCAAAATTTCCATTTGCATTTCGGCTGAATATTCTGCACAAACCACTTCATCGACTACGGAAACATCTTCAGGATAAAGACTTGCTGCAAACGGATTGGTTCGTTGAAGCCATTGTTGCAGACGTGAATAATGTTTTTCGGCCATTGCGGCGATGTCGGTTTCTTTGCTGACGCTGGTGATGTCGTCCAGCAAATCCCGGTAAACCTGCTTTAATTCGCTTTGTGCGTTTTTGTCGAAATGGTAATACTGGTTAACTTTATAAAATTCAGAAAGTACCTTGTCAACTGTAAATTCAATCATTTTTTCCCGTTCAGGGAAAAGATTCTTTTGCAGGATTTCGATCAAATCGCAGGTTTCTTGTAAAAATTCCGGCTTGTTTTCTTCTCCGGAATAGAAAATATTTTTACCGCTGTTAAACCGGAGTTGCTTCCTGACGAACTGATGAAGCGTTTCTTCTGAAAAAGCTGAATTGTGGGTTACCATTCGGGGATCGTTCTATATATTCCTGTAATATCTTCGGAAAAGTACTTTTTTCAGATCGCGGAAAATAATCTGGTGGGCAATGATTTCAATGTGGTTGTAGTGCGACAGTTCTTCGGCTGACTTTGCAATTTCGCGGTCGCTGATATCAACCTGGTACAAAACCGACATCAATAATTCGGCATTGTTGGCCAGCAGTTTTTCAACCTGAAAAGTAAGCTGTTCGTGAAGTTCGTAGTAAGCTTGCTCCGTGTTTCCGGAGAAGGTAATTTCTACGCCAAACATCCCAAAATCTTTCATGATTTGCTGTGCTGTTTCGAGAATAATTTCAGCTTTGTCCAGATACGATTGGATATTGTTGTTGTGGAGATCAGGGAGGTTCATGATTTTGCTTCCGTAAATTTTAGGCAAGATAGCCAGAATAAAGCAAACATTTTATTATTTTGCCTGAATACAAAAATATTGGATGATGCTTTTTTCAGGGAATATATCGAAAATGAGATCCGAATACGGACAGCCGGTTCACTACTTTCTTCCGGTGGGCGATCAGGAAATTGCAATGAATGAACTGATAGGACAGAGTGTCAAATTCCGTTTTACCGGGCAGATCAACTGTATTGCCTGCGGAAAGAAAACCAAGACTTCCTTTAGCCAGGGCTTTTGCTATTCGTGTTTGCAGACTTCGCCCGAAGCCAGCGAAACTGTGACGCGCCCCGAACTTTCGAAGGCGCATCTGGGAATTGCCCGCGACATGGATTGGGCCCGTGAACACGACCTGATCGAACATGTGGTTTACCTCGCCCTTTCGAGTGACCTGAAAGTGGGGGTGACCCGCCACCATCAGGTACCCACCCGCTGGATTGATCAGGGCGCCAGCTTTGCCATTGAACTGTGTCGGACGCCCAACCGCCATATTGCCGGGGTGATCGAAGTGTGGCTGAAAAAGTATTTTACCGACAAAACCAACTGGCGGGCCATGCTGCAAAACCAGATTGCCGCTAATATTGATCTTTCGGAGGAAAAGAAAAATGCCCTTCAACTGCTGACACCCGAACTTCAGAAATATTATTCGGGTAACCATAAAATATGGGAATTTGAATACCCGGCACAGCGCTACCCTGAAAAAATTACCAGCATTACGTTCGATAAAACTCCGGAAATAGCGGGAATTCTCATCGGAATCAAAGGGCAGTACCTGATCTTTGATGATGGTTCAGTTATAAATATCCGGAAACACAACGGGTACTGGGTGGAAGTGACGGTTGAATAATATCAGGATTAGAATACGTGTTTCTATTCCTGGTTGAATACCAGATATTTTCCTGAGATGTAGCGGACCGGATACCAGGAAGCAAGAAAGCCAATACCAGCTACCAAAAAAAAGATAATAAAAAGATCAGGAATTTGAAGTTGTACCGGATAGGCTGACATGATATATGTCCCCTCGGCTCCGGGCAGTTTCAGTAATTCGAATTCAGTTTGCAACCATACCAGAATAACTCCCAGAACAATTCCTGCCAGCGCCCCGGCAACCGAGATCAGCCAGCCTTCGACCATGAATATTTGCCGGATCAATTTCGTTTCGGCGCCCATGCTTTGCAATATGGCCACATCCTGCTTCTTGTCGATAATGAGCATACTCAGCGAACTTAGAATATTGAATGAGGCAATTACCAGAATAAAACCAAGAATCAGCACAATGTACCATTTCTCCGATTTCATTACCTTATAAATCAGTTCGTGTTGTTCGTACTGATCTTTTACTTCAAAACTACTGCCGAGGATATTTTTAATTTTCTTTTGAACTTCTTTTATATTGGCCGTTCCCTTTAGCTGAATTTCTACCGAACTGACCCGGGTTTCCATCTGAAAAAGATCACGGGCAAAGTCGAAAGGTACCAGAATATATTTCGAATCAACTTCCTGGTGGACCGAAAAAATGCCCGAAGCAAAAAGATGATCCTGTATAAAGGCGTCGTTCAGGTTCAGTCGCGATGTCTTTCCTTTTTTCGGTGCGTAAAAACTTACAGGGTCGGTAAACGCGACGCCCAGCGAAAGATACCATGCAATTCCCTGTCCAACCACGGCAAAGCGGTGCGGAGGACTGTTCAGTATAAAATTTCCTTCCGTAATAAATGTCGAATCAAGTCCGATAATCTGGTCGTAGCGGTCGGGAACGCCCTTTACAGTGGCCGGGTATTCGCGTTCGTTGTAGAACAGCAGTGCGTTTTCTTCAATGGTTTCGGTGAACGAGGCTACTTCGGGAAGTTGCTTCACCTGGTCGAATTCGGGATCAGTTGTCAGAAATGATTTGCCCTCAACAGGAGTAATTTTCAGGTCGGGGTCGAACGACGAAAAATTGGTGGCAATCAACTGGCTGATGCCGTTCATTACTGAAAGCACAATTACCAGCGCCAATGTCCCGGTGCAAACCCCGGCAACGGAAACCCCCGAAATAATGTTGATCACGTTGACCGACTTTTTCGAGACCAGGTAGCGGCGGGCTATGTAAAATGCAAGTTTCAAGTTCGAGCTAACAAAATTGGTTCATGCTAAAAACAATAATAATAGCCAATATAAATCATCAATCACTTATTTGGTCGCTTTAACAATTAAACCGGTTCCGGTTTTGTGTTTTGTGCTGATGTCGAGATAATTTAATACAACCGAAAAAGGGAATGTTACCATGTAATAAAATGGAAGAATGATGAAAAACAATTTACTGAAGCCGAGCATCAGGATCGGATATTTCATTGAAAGCTTCCATGAAATTTTGCCCGGAGTTCCGTACGAATAGCGTGCTTCCACCATACGGAAACCAGCCGTCAGCAGCTTTTCTTCTATTTCCAGAATGTTGTAACCGTCGCGTACATGTTCGTCGATAAAGCCATGCACTCCTTCTTCATGATCGTGTGTATCGGAACCACCCTGATCGGATGGAGTTGAAATAAGCAATACCCCGCCGGGTTTTATCGATTTGCAAAAATTTGAGAATACCTTCCGGTCTTCTTCAATATGTTCCATCACATCCACTGAAATAATCAGGTCGTATTTGTCTGTTACTGCATATTTGGTCAGATCGGCCAGCCGGAAACGCACCCTTTCAGCCAGACCTGTTTTGCTGAAAAAGTCCTTGCAATCGGCAATCTGTTCTTCTTTAATGTCGGCGGCAACGATGCTTGCTTTGGGGAACATTTTGGCCATGCGGTACGAATATTGCCCGAAGCCTGAACCTGCATCGAAAATTACAGGGGCCGACAAACCTTCGTTTTTCAATTGGCGCAGTTCTTTTCGGATGTGCCACGAACGGAGCAGCAACCAGTCGAGCAGACGGTAAAACAGTTTCCGGAGAACAGGCAGGCGGTTGAAAAACCGGCCCAGCGACCGTTTGATGGGATCGTACTGCATATTTCTATTTTAAAAGGCGGTCGATATTATCAATGTAATCGAGGCTGTCGTCGATATAAAATTCGAGACTGGGAATTACCCGAAGCTGCTTTCCTGTTTTTTTGCCCAGTTCAAAACGGATTTTCGGTGTAAGCTGTTTGATTTCTTTCATCAATTCTTCCATTTTTTCTGAAGGGAAAATACTAAGATAAGCCCGGGCAAGTGATAAATCGCTGGTTACCCGTACGGTGGTTACACTGATCATTTTACCGTGAAACAATTCGCGGCTTTCTTTCTGAAAAATTTCAGCCAGCTCTTTCTGTATCAGTCGTGATATTTTATTTTGTCGTGTCGATTCCATTTTGTTTCGTTTTTCAGGCTTCAAAGGTAATCAACAATCCCGAATAATAGAAGTTTATACCGGGTGTGGAAGTTTTAAACTTCCGGTTAAAGTTGGTTCATTCAAATCCGCGATTAAAACTCGCGACACCCGAAGAATATCCGTATTTTCGCTTCATGGAACTTTTCTACGAATACGGATTGTTGGGTTTGTTTCTGGCCAGCTTTTTGGCGGCTACGGTTTTGCCTTTCAGCTCGGAAGCATTACTGAGTTTGCTTATTGCCGGTGATTTTGATACCGGTTTGTGCATTGCGGTGGCAACTCTGGGAAACTGGCTGGGGGGTATGAGCAGCTACTATCTGGGGTATCTGGGCAAATGGGAATGGATTGAAAAATATCTCCGGGTTAAACGTGAAAAGATTGAACAATGGCATGAACGCATGTACAAACGTGGCGCAGTGTTCGCTTTTTTCAGTTGGCTGCCGTTGGTTGGCGATGTATTTGCCGTGGGGCTGGGCGTGCTACGCGCAAACTGGAAAATTACCGCCATTGCTATGCTGGCCGGAAAATTCCTTCGTTATCTTGTCTGGGGCTGGTTAAGCGGATTGATTTTCTGAAGATTCCAAATTAACAGCCGGGTAAAAAGTGTCTCCTCGTAATTCTCAGTAATCAGAAAAATTGAAAATCATTTTCTACAACCGTTCAGTAATCAAACCATCTATTAATACAACCTGTTTCTCAACTCTCTTATTTTTTCATCCATAATGTAATCATCGTAATCCATCCGTTTATCGATAACGCCTTTCGGGCCAATTTCGATGATGCGGTTACAAACCGTCTGGATGAACTCGTGGTCGTGCGACGACATCAGGATATTTCCTTTGAAACGGATCAGCGTGTTGTTGAATGCCTGAATTGATTCGAGGTCCAAATGGTTGGTCGGTGTATCCAGGATCATGACATTGGCATTGCGCAACATCATTCGGGCAATCATGCAGCGTACTTTTTCGCCTCCCGACAGGACATTGGCGTTTTTGTATATTTCTTCGCCTGAGAACAACATTTTACCGAGGTATCCACGCATGAACATCTCGCTGGTATCGTCAGAATATTGCGCCAGCCAGTCGATCAGTGGAATAGGTTTTTTGAAGAATTCGCTGTTTTCGAGCGGCAGGTAAGCAGTGGTGATTGTTTGTCCCCATTCGAAGGTCCCCTTATCTGCTTTTTTCAGTCCGTTCAGGATATCGAAAAGAACCGTCATCGAGCGGGTATCGCGCGACAGAAATACAATTTTGTCGTCTTTCTCAACCGTAAAACTGAGGTTTTTAAAAAGCATCTGTCCTTCGAACGAACCTCCCAGTTCGGTAACTTCCAAAATATTGTTTCCGGGTTCGCGGCTGGGCGTAAAAATAATTCCCGGGTATTTGCGGGTTGATGGTTTTATTTCTTCAATATTCAGTTTCTCAATCATTTTTTTGCGGCTGGTCGTTTGTTTCGACTTCGCCACGTTGGCGCTAAAACGGGCAATAAATTCCTGTAACTCCTTCTTTTTTTCTTCGGCTTTTTTGTTCTGTGCCTGCTGCTGCCTCAAGGCCAGTTGGCTCGATTCGTACCAGTAACTGTAGTTCCCGGCAAACAGGCTGATGTTGTTGTAATCGATGTCCACTGTATGTGTACTGATGGAATCAAGAAAGTGGCGGTCGTGCGAAACCACCAGCACGGTATTATTGAAATTGGTGAGGTAATTTTCCAGCCAGTCAACCGTTTCCAGGTCGAGGTCGTTGGTTGGCTCGTCGAGCAACAGATTGTCGGGTTTTCCGAACAGAGCCTGAGCCAGCAGTACTTTTACTTTCTCTCTTCCTGAAAGCTCTTTCAGCAGTTTGTAATGATGTTCTTCTTTAATTCCCAGCCCACTGAGCAGGCTGGCCGCATCGCTTTCGGCATTCCAACCGTCCATTTCGGCAAACAGCGACTCCAGCTCGGCAGCGCGTATCCCGTCTTCATCCGAGAAATCAGGTTTGGAATAAATGGCATCTTTCTCATTTTTCACATCCCACAGATGGCGGTGTCCCATCATCACGGTATCGAGAACCTGGCAATCGTCGAACTCAAAGTGGTTCTGTTTCAGTACCGACAGGCGCTCGCCCGGACCAAACGAAACCGAGCCGGTAGTGCTGTCCACCTCGCCGTAAAGGGCTTTCAGAAATGTAGACTTTCCTGCGCCGTTTGCACCGATAATCCCGTAGCAATTACCCGGTATAAATTTCATATTCACCTCGCGGAACAACACCCGTTTGCCAAACTGCACACTTAGATTCGATACGGTAATCATTTAATATTCTGTATTTAATGTGTAAAAATCCCGAAAAAAGGGACTGCAAAAGTATACATTTCAGAGAAAGGAACAATCAATCAGGTGATAATGTGATATTTTAATAACATTGCAGATATACAATTGGGTTTCCGGTTTACAATTTTTACCTTTGAATAGAACCAGAAATACAACCAATCAAAAAAAACAGAATACCATGAAGCTACTAATTCTTATTTTCCTGATTTTTTTGGTTTCCGGATGCCGGGAAGAAATAACTGCCCAAAAATACGAACTGGTCTGGTCTGATGAATTTGGTTCCAATGGTTTGCCCGATACCGATAAATGGGGCTACGAATCGGGTCTTGTCCGTAACAAAGAAGCACAGTATTACACGATCTACCGAAAAGAGAATGCCCGGGTTGAAAACGGGATGCTGATCATCGAAGCGAGGAAGGAAAAATACCAGGACGCCGAATACACTTCGGCAAGTATCAATACCTTCAACAAGAAACATTTTTTATACGGACGATTTGAAGTGCGTGCCAAACTGCCTGTCGGGAAAGGGACATGGCCTGCTATCTGGATGTTGGGTACCAACAAAAAAGAAAAAGGTTGGCCCGTCTGCGGTGAGATCGACATCATGGAAAATGTGGGTTTCGATTCGCTGAAGATACATGCCAACATCCATACCGGGGAATATAACCATGTAAAAGGGACTGGAAAAGGAAGTACTGTTGTTATCGATAAGCCATGGGATGATTTTCATGTGTATGCGCTGGAATGGAGCAAAGACCGGCTCGACTTTTTCGTTGATTCGCAGAAGTATTTTACCTACCTCAATGATGGCGCAAACAATGAACAAACCTGGCCTTTCGGCAAACCGCAGTACCTTTTGCTGAACCTCGCCATTGGCGGCGCCTGGGGCGGACAAAAGGGGATTAACGATGCCGCATTTCCGCATCAGTATTGTATTGATTACGTGAGGGTGTATCAGAAAGACAAATAGTTGCTTTCAAATTGTATCTTTATAAAGTTCTCTGACAACGGCACAGGCAAAAAATAGGCTGAACGTAATGTTGTGATTTGCTTTCAAATTGTATCTTTATAAAGTTCTCTGACAACCTAAAATAGCACTTCCACTTGTTCCGACTAGTTGTGATTTGCTTTCAAATTGTATCTTTATAAAGTTCTCTGACAACGAGCTTTAGTTTTATTAAAACGTGAAACAAGTTGTGATTTGCTTTCAAATTGTATCTTTATAAAGTTCTCTGACAACTCTTCTCAAGAGTGGATTTAAATTCTGAAAGTTGTGATTTGCTTTCAAATTGTATCTTTATAAAGTTCTCTGACAACCAACTAACACAATCCTGTTGATGTTCGTATGTTGTGATTTGCTTTCAAATTGTATCTTTATAAAGTTCTCTGACAACTTTCGAGTATGTAGTAATGGGTTGATGTTGGTTGTGATTTGCTTTCAAATTGTATCTTTATAAAGTTCTCTGACAACTCGAAAGCATCGAAGACGAGTTCGAATTCAGTTGTGATTTGCTTTCAAATTGTATCTTTATAAAGTTCTCTGACAACCCAAATCAATTCATCCGGTAATATTGCAAAGTTGTGATTTGCTTTCAAATTGTATCTTTATAAAGTTCTCTGACAACATGTAATTTTATACTTTCAACGAACTAACAGTTGTGATTTGCTTTCAAATTGTATCTTTATAAAGTTCTCTGACAACCATGTTCGCAAAGGAAAGAATACGATCTTAGTTGTGATTTGCTTTCAAATTGTATCTTTATAAAGTTCTCTGACAACTCGAGTAATCAGAATACCGCATGCCTGTAGTTGTGATTTGCTTTCAAATTGTATCTTTATAAAGTTCTCTGACAACTATAAAATAAAACTTTAAGCTGTAAAAGTAGTTGTGATTTGCTTTCAAATTGTATCTTTATAAAGTTCTCTGACAACTACCCATTGATTTTATTAAAATAGCGCTTTGTTGTGATTTGCTTTCAAATTGTATCTTTATAAAGTTCTCTGACAACAAGAAAGAGGATTATCTAAAACTATCAGATGTTGTGATTTGCTTTCAAATTGTATCTTTATAAAGTTCTCTGACAACTAAGTTTGGATAAGGCTGAACCTGCAATGTGTTGTGATTTGCTTTCAAATTGTATCTTTATAAAGTTCTCTGACAACCCCCGCTACTTTAGTGGCTAAGTTTCCGGTGTTGTGATTTGCTTTCAAATTGTATCTTTATAAAGTTCTCTGACAACCATCACGAATGTCAATAAAATATGAGGCATGTTGTGATTTGCTTTCAAATTGTATCTTTATAAAGTTCTCTGACAACAAGAAAAATTGGCATTAGAACTTGTTGACAGTTGTGATTTGCTTTCAAATTGTATCTTTATAAAGTTCTCTGACAACCATAAGCTGCATTGCCTAGTCCATCAAATAGTTGTGATTTGCTTTCAAATTGTATCTTTATAAAGTTCTCTGACAACAATCAGAGGATATATGTGGTTTTCAGTGTAGTTGTGATTTGCTTTCAAATTGTATCTTTATAAAGTTCTCTGACAACTTTTCCGGTAAAATAACTAGCCGACAATATGTTGTGATTTGCTTTCAAATTGTATCTTTATAAAGTTCTCTGACAACCGGCAACCGAACCTGTTATTGATTGTGTTGGTTGTGATTTGCTTTCAAATTGTATCTTTATAAAGTTCTCTGACAACGACGAGGAAGATGTTTTGAATTTCCAATAAGTTGTGATTTGCTTTCAAATTGTATCTTTATAAAGTTCTCTGACAACATGATGTTGATACAAAGGTGACAATTTCTAGTTGTGATTTGCTTTCAAATTGTATCTTTATAAAGTTCTCTGACAACGATTGACCTTCAAATGGCTCAGAATGCAGTGTTGTGATTTGCTTTCAAATTGTATCTTTATAAAGTTCTCTGACAACGAGTTTTGATTAAAATAGATGCTGTTCCGTGTTGTGATTTGCTTTCAAATTGTATCTTTATAAAGTTCTCTGACAACGGATAGGAATGGTAATGAAGCTGGTGTTTAGGTTGTGATTTGCTTTCAAATTGTATCTTTATAAAGTTCTCTGACAACGTGTGCCGTATATTCGACTGGCGAACAGAGAATTGTAAAAGTTGTCAGGATACAAAAAAACGGGGTTTTTGCCCCGTTTTTTATTTCTTGTATCGGTGTTTCTTTATTCTAAAACAATTCAAGTTGCTGTACTGTGGCTGGTTTCTCAATTTCTTTTTTTGCAAAAAAGAGTTCCATCATTCCGAATTGTTTATCTGTAATTTGTAGTATTCCCACATGTCCGTATTCAGGCAGCATCCCTTTTACCCGTTTGGTATGCACTTCTGCATTTTCGCGGCTGGGACAGTTGCGCATGTATATCGAAAACTGAAACATACTGAACCCGTCTTTTACCAGTTCTTTCCGAAAGCCAGCCGCTACTTTGCGTTGCTTTTGGGTTTCGGTAGGCAGGTCGAAAAATACAAGTACCCACATACAGCGATATTGGTTTAAGGCGTCAAACGACGACATACGGTTTCAGGTTAACGTTCAGTCATCTGCAAATTCAGGGTACACAATTTTTCTTCGTGTACCTTCGAAGCATTCGAACAACGAGTTGGTTGTGCGGCTCATGGCTACCATCAAGGGGCTTTTCTTTCCGTCTATCAGCACGTCGCAGCTTGCGATTGAGAGCAGGCGGGCTTTGTGTTCCCGGGTGAGTTCCTCCGATTCGATTTCTCCCTTTACAAATAGCCCGTACACCAGTTCATCGCAAAACGGACGGTAAGGCTCCATTATATCGTCGGCCAGGCAATAGGCGTTGTATTTGTTGCGGTGAAATATTCCCAAGGTGGGCAGCAGGCCGCTGCTAACCAGGGCGCGGGCAACAACAGCCCGCAGTATGGCGTAACAGTAGTTCAGATGAGAGTTGGGTTCCACCCCAAACCGGTCGCGCGTGAAATCATGTTCTTCGAAAAGTATCTTCCAGTAAACCGATGCCGCCCTGCCTTCTATGTTGTCGGGGTCGCCCGATTTAATTTGAGGGATCAGCGCCAGCAACCGTTTATTGTCGAAGTTTAGACGTTTAAGCAACGCTGCCTGATTTTCAATTTTGGCTTTAATAGTTTGCGCCCATAAGTTTTTCAGCAAGGGTTCCGAAGCATTAATTTGCAGGCGGAAACGTTCGGTTTGTACGTGGTTTCCGTCCAGTGGAAGCATGAGTCCCGAAGGCATGTGGCGGCTGTCGCAACTGATCAGGGCCACATTGCGGTCGACCAGATCGGACATCAGGGCATGGGTCAGGGTTAGTTGCGGATGATCGAGTACCACCACGGCAATATCTTCCATCGGGATGGATGCTTTTTCTCTTTCAGTTTCCGGATCAATTACTTTCAATTGCCGGTCTTTTTTGTGGAGGTAAGCGGGATTACCAAAATACAGGGTGCGTTTAATCATTGGTTAAGGTATTTCAAAATGAACTGACTCTTCGAAATTCTTTCGGCTCAGCGAATGTGTCTCTTTAAACGGTTCCAGCCCTCCAAACATTTTTAACAAGCCTTCGGCGTTTACGAAAGTACAAACGCCATTGATGATTTCGTTATACGAACTGAAATTCCATTCTTCGTAATACCTGCAAAACCCGTGATGAACAGGGTTCCGGTGAGTGTATACAATGGCGTTGATAAAGTGGGTTTTATTATCAATTGGTTCCCGTTTAAAATTTTTAATAAACAGCGAGCCCATTCGGTGGTATACCTTGTTGAACGATTGCGTGTAGCTGCTAAACAAGTTCGCAAATTGTTTCGATAGAAATTTTTCTATTTCGCTGTCGCTGATCTCGTTTTTTAATTTTTCAACTTTTCCAAAGTTCGAAACTTTGGAAAAGTTGTTATTAGTTGTCGGGTACGGGTTGTTTTTATTTTGAATCAACTCTTCAATGACCGCGCGTTTTCGTATCCTGACAACCAGGTGAAAATGGTTTGGCATCAGGCAATATGCGTAGGTTTCAGCAATGGGTGAAATATGCTTCCGGTATTTCTCCAGGAAATAACTGAAGTTTTCATCGTTGCAAAACACATTTTCAAACCCGTTGGCATGGTTGAAAATATGGTAGCAGGTATCGGGTTGAAGGGGCTGCATTTAATTTATTCTTGAAATATTTCCTAATCTATCTACTTTTAGTTTCCAACAAATAGAACGAATCTGATTTCCTTCTAACGAATTCTGCGATTTATCTTTATCTGTAGTCAACGTAATTTCACCCTTTAATTCGGATTCATTACTCATTTTTATCTTTTCCAGTTCTTTTGTACTCTTAAAAATCATTGTAGCCCAATTAGATGGCATAAAATTATATTGAACACCTCCATGTTTATTAATACTGCCATCTCTGAATTTATATATTCGTGTCATTTGTTCTGAGTTTAAATTATTGAAGTCAACTAATTTGGGCCTTTCTGACTCCTCTATTGTCGGAACATAAACTAAATCATTGGGGTTAAGCACAAATAACAACGAGTAGTCTGTATCTTCAGGATGTTTCTGTGGGCAAGGATCATAGCCCTCTTTTAAATTTATAAGAGACTCTCTTAATGTTGGCACATAGTATTTTCTCATTTTACCATTTTCATATATCCCACAAAAAGCATTGCTATCACCAGCAGTTGCAACGTATTTCGAAGATTTAGCTAGTTCTTCTGAAACTGGAAAGAACCTTTTCCCCATCGCATCAGCCATCCTTACTTTATAAATTGGTTGATGAGATTTACCATTGTTTAATGATTTAATGTTCTGATTTAATTCTTTTATTCCTTCAGGTGAAAAAGCCAAAGTCTGCGGAGCAATTTCCTTTCCCTCTTCATCTATTTTTTCTTTATAGTTTTCGAGATGGTTTAAAAGAATTTTCTGAATACCTGTATCAGTAATTGATTCTATTGCCTTAAGAATCATATCCGATGAAGCCAAAGAGGTTAGTTCATTCCCAAATCTTGAGGCAACAAATTTTGCAAAGACCCTAACTTTGGGATATTCAATGCTTAATAAACTGATAATTTCGCTATTAGATTGTTTTTGATCACGAAGAATTCTTATTCTATCAATAATCTCTGTTTCAAAAAAATCATAGTTATCTTTAATAGCAGTTCCTAAGTCAACTTCGACTACATTCGTATTGGTCTTTTCATTGTTTTGAATCTTGACTTTTCCATAAAAAGTATCTAAATGCAACGCCTGACGGACGTTATATTTCTTTTTCAATTTTAGATTTTCTTCTTCGTGAATATCAAGCTGTCCGTTTTCATTATACTTGAGATACTTATTCCAGCGTTGACGGATAATCCGGTTCTTTTGTTTGAAACTTGCAACAGTATTATCAAGAGCTTCTTTGGCAATATCTTTAAATACTTTGCTTTTAACCTCTTTATAATGGTATTCAAATTCAGAAATTCCATCTGATGATTTTGTTTGCGCAGGAGGTAGAAAATACCATTCTTTCTCGTCATTAAAACCTCTACGGGAATTGGTCAAAATATATTTCAAGCCTTTTCGGGTTTTCAGTTTCTGTTCATCATTTTCCTCTTGTGAAGAAATATTATTAAGATATTGTACATGTTCTTCTGTTGTCGAAGCAATTACTAAAGCATCCATAGCATGGTGCCGATGGTCAATTCTTTTGGGATCAAAATCTTTCTTAGTTGCTTCGGGAACATCATTCACAAACACATCATGCCCATTTATTTTTCGATAATCACCAAAGAGATTCGAGTTTGTTAATTCGTTCAGCCTTTTAAATCTTGGAGAAGTTAATTCATTCCAGGCTTCGTTTAGTTTCCAATGTCTTTTCAGTTCTGAAGTTATTGTTCCATTTGTTGCTAAAACGTTTTTCGAACGATAAGAATCATCATCCTGATCCCTTACAACATTACTCAAAAGCTTCATAGCCATTTTAGAAATATATTGCATGTTAACTTTCTGACTATTCGTGAAATCACCAGGAATATCTTTGCTTAAAAGAATTTCTCGTTTCTTATCAATGAAATTTTGAGTGACTAGTTGCTCATATCGATCCACACTGAGAATTTTAATCTTCTCATTATGTGCAGCACAAAATATTTCTCTTTCATTTGCACCTATAATGAATCCATAACCAGTATTTGATCCTTTAATCTTGTTGATCTCAGTTTCACAGATTACTTTGTTTGACAACGCATTTAAAGTAATTCTCTCTTGCGGGAAGATATGTTCAATTTCATATTTTTTTCTATCGAATAAATCTGATAATTTAATGATCTGACCTGTATATGGAGATTGGTATCTTTGGTCTAGCCAAAGCTTGTACCGTTCAAAATCACTTCTACTTACTTTCGATATCTCTTTTGTGGTTATTTCTTTAATTTGTTTTTTTGAAATTTTCCCTTCTGGCAGATTATACTCCGTAGTATCCTTGTCAAACTCAATAGACGATAGTAATCCTTCCTCTAAAATGCGGAGTTTTTCTTGTTGGAAAGGGGATTTAACTTCAAGTGAAGTATTTTCTTTTTTCAGTTCTTTAAGAATTTCAATAATACGTTCGTTCGCTTTTCGGTTTTCCTTGTTTTGCTTATCATCCTTCTCTTTTTGTTTGTTGTTTTTCTTCATCTCACGACCAAGCTCAATGTGAATTTTATCAAACAATTTGGCATAAACAGGATTCCCTTTTTCATCTTCACTCAACTTTTCACCATAGTATTTCCATACATCTTTTACTAAGTGAAGAGTCTCAACAAGCACTTTCTCAACAACGGGATTATTCAATGAGTGCTGTTTGAATTCATTCTGTAAATACTTTTCAATATCATAAGGTGAATTCCAAAATTCAACTTCCCCAACTTCTGAATACCTGCCATATACAAGATAGCAAGCACTTGAAACCCATAAACCCTGGAAATCATTTATCTCTCCATTAATACTTTCTTTATCTATTACCTTTTTACTTATTTCATCTGGTAAATCTTTTTTTAGATTGTTCTCAACTTCTTTTGCATCCCAGTATTTTCCCAATCGTAAGAACGGAAGTAATTTTTTTATTGCTTTTTCAGAATAAGTTCCGTAATCATTTGGATAGCCTCCAAAAGAGCTAAAGTTTCTCACTAATTCGGGCAGATAATCTTTAGATAGTCCTGATTTCTCCAATATTTGACTGAATAAACTATTTAATCCTTTGTAAAATTCTTCTTTTCTCTTTACCGAATAGAAGAAATGCCATAGTTTATACTCCGTTTCACTGGACAAGAATGACTTATAATCAAAGCCATTAACACGTTTAGTCCTTAATATAAACTCATGTCTTGTGGTATTACAGGGTTCTTTCTCTGAAGCTAAATTCCATTTGTAGTTTTCGGACTTAATTGTTTTATCATTGTACGTTTTGCTCAAAAAATCAAGAATATTTTTCTCTGTAACAAAGTCCTTATCATTGAGATAGTCAAACAGTTTTTCTTTGATTTCTATAGAATTAAGATATTGGGATGTTACATCAATGTTTAATTTTGTCTCGTTGTTCACAACGTCCTGTTTCTTCAATATTTTGAGTCGCTTAACAAACTGCCAAAGTCTGAACTCCTGAAATAATGGATTGAATTTATGGATTGCCTTAATTGGAACATCTACCATTTCATGAGTTTCTCCGTTTCTGTACCTCCTTTTTTCATATACACAATCGGCAATTAAAGATTTTTTGGATTTCAAATCACGTTGATACATCAAAATGTCTTCTTTAATCAGATAATTAAAATCTAACTCTTTGATTGTCTTTTGATGATTAATATTGTTTGGATACAATAGTTTTATTGCCTGTTCATACAGTATTCTGTTTTTTAATTCAGGATGAAACTTTTCTTGATTTACAAATATTCTATCCAATTCTTCTCTGTAATAATCACGTTCAATAACTGTTACTAAATCACCTTTGATTCTCTGTCTCGGATTTTGCAATAGATTGTAATAGACAAAAGAAGCTATTCCTACTGTATTATTCTTTGTGTTGAAATTGGTTATCGAAGTTTCTGTTTTTAGCTTCATCAATGTCCAATCCTCTTCTTTAGGTATCCCAATATTTCGCCCTTTGTCTGCACCTTTTAATATTCGATCCCCTTGTTCATCATACTTTGTCTTTATAATGAAATCTCTCTTGGTATCTTTCCACTTAGGAGTGAATCGACTCTGCTGTTCCTTAATCCAGCCTGTTTCTAATTCTATCTCGAAAACAAAATTCTCTTTTCTTTTTTGCCAAGTATTTTGGACGTTGGTAATGAGTAATTCTCTAATCTCGTTGACTATGTATTCTGTTTTAGAGTTATCGATCTCACCGGTATCATTGAATTTCGAAACCCTTTCAATTTCTTTCAAATCACCGATCTCTGTAATGGGAATTGTGGATTCTTCTTTGTAGCGAAATAATTCAAGTGCTTCATTATTAATATCCGAGAGTACTATTTCATAAATATCTTTCTCTTGAAGTTTTTGAACACTTTTAACTTTGCCAATAAAAGTATCTGATCTTTCTCCCTCTTTTTGTACTTTCTCATCCTGTCCAATAACTTTTTCATAGCCTCGTTTCTGGTTGAAACTTAATGTTATCCAAGCCAATTGCTCTTTTGTTAATTCAAAACTGGGGTCGGTTACAGCTTTATGCCTTAAATAATATAGTGTCCAATCGTATGGTATTTTTGTTATGTTGCCATTTCTCTTTTGATAAAATAGTTCCGGGTGACGTAGTTTAAAATCAGCTTCCATTTTTTCATAGGCATTCATAAAAAGGAAATGATCTTTCCCATTCTCATCTTTACTGTAGGCAAACTTTTCTTCTGTACCACTTTTAAACTTTCCACTTCGTTTTCCTTTTTCATTTTCAAACTCAATTGAAAGTTTATAATGCGGAGGCAAAGTATTCAATAGGTTCAGCACACAGTGTAGTCTATCTCTTCTTAAAAGGTATCGTTCGTTTAATTTTCGAGGTGTACGTCTCTCTGTTCTTTGTGCGGCAGCACTTGAAAGTTTAGCTCCGCTTTCAAACTTTGCTATCTCAGAGGAATCCATGTTTAAAATACGGGACCCAAGCCCTAAAATTCTTACGATTCTTTTTTCGTGGTCAATCTCCACCAGTGCCCAACCAATGCTATTGGTTCCTAAATCCAATCCTAAAATTTTTTTCATATCATTTGGTTTTTTATTATCTAATCTGTTTATCTTTAAACTACAATTTTGAAAGCAAATCACAATAAGGATTATTCCGTTGTGAAAACATTTAAAGCGGCCTTAACGGGTCGCTTTCTTAATTTCCAGACCGCAGACATATAAATGTTTCTCCGTAAGGTCTTGGCAGTCACTATCTGCCTTTGAACAGTCCTTTTTAAATGTATATCAGCTTTATTTATTTGCATTCAGACCGGAAAATTTACACCCCTACAAGTTATGCAATCTTTTGTTCATATTCAAGCAGATAACAGGCAATATTATTTTTTTGTACGGTCATTCATTTTTCTTTTTTGTCCCTATTTCCTGTTCGGTTCGTTTGGATACGTCCTTGCATGTTCCTTCCATCTGTGGAATCCGGTTGCAAGACAGTGGAATTTGCTCGCAAGACGGTGGAATTTGTCTGCAAGACAGTGGAAAGGCATTGCAAGACGGTGGAAATTATTCGCAAGATGGTGGAAACGCATCGCAAGAAACTGCCCGGAATCCGCAAGATTGTGGAAATGGTTTGCAGGAAACTGCCGGGACCCCGCAATATAATATTTGGACTTAGCAGGACTGTACTGTTGTTTTAGCTTCCGTTTTATGTTGGTGACAATACTTTATACATCTAAAGTCAAACAATGTTGTTAAATTTTAATGTTCAAGTATTGACAATTAAATATTTTGTAAGTAAATTGGAATAAATTTATATTAACCTTTAATTTTTACCTCTATGAGAAAAAAAGAACCCCCTCGTAAGTTTGGGATTTCCTTCAATGATGTAATTGCCAAGTCCCAGTCCATTCAGCCTCTGTACATGCAAGATTTAAATTCGTTTACAAGCTTTGATCCTTCTTTTACCTCCGTATTGGGTGAAGAATTGTTAACAGAAACCCGTGAAGCATTGGAGGATTTTTCCGGCAGCAGCCACATGGCAGAAATTAACCGGGCGACAGAAAAAATAACCGGTTTGCTCGACGACTCTGCGAAAGTGTATCAAAAACTTATCTATTTTGTACATTCTTCGTTTGGAAGTACAAAAGCGATTGATAATACTTTTGGAAGGTACCAGTATCTGAAAGCCAGAAAATCAGAGAAACTGATGGTCCCGCTTCTGAAACAGGCAGCAAAAGCTGCTTCGCTCGAACAATTTAAATCAGGACTTGAAGCCCAGGGAATGCCTCCCAGATTAATTCAGGAAATAGAACATCTGGCGGAACTGCTTGCTGAAGCCGACGACCAACAGGAAATGTTGAAAAAACAACAGTTACTGGTTACCAGCCAAAGAATCGATTTATACAATTCAATTTGGGACAAACTGGTAAAGATTAATACTGCGGCAAAAATTATCTTTATTGATGATGCTGCACGGATGGCCATTTATAAACTGTATGATGGGAAACCATCGGAAACGGAAATTACGGAAACCGGCGAAGAAACTACAGAAGGTTAATTTGTTTATGATACTGACCGGATGGCTCCAAATCGTCCGGTCAGTAATTTTCTGTTGTAATTGATTCCAAAACACATCGTTAATCAAGCTTCGTTTTCGTAAATACTTTCCACTCAAATCCTTAAAAAATAATTTCAAAAAGTATACATGACAATGATTGCCGGTTTGATAATCGATTATATTTGTCCTTTCTTTATCACTTATGACACATGTCTGTAAATATCAGAAGTTCAAGGATTAGCGACTTACCCTTCCTTGAAAAAACGGAGCAGGTTTGTTTTCCTGACTTCCAGCGTAGTTCCCGACGTTCGCTGCGCCTCAGTCTCACCAGTCCCACCCAGCAGGTTTGGATTGCCGAGATACAGACAGAGGGGAAAACCATTCCGGTTGGTTCCATGGTACTAATTCTTTATCAGCATACCCTGCGTTTGTTCTCTCTGGCTGTTTTGCCCGAGTTCCAGGGGCAGGGGATAGGGGGCAAGCTGGTTGCCCATTGCATTGAACAGGCTCAGGTCAAAGGTTTCGAAAGAATTTCGCTCGAAGCGCGGATGGCTGACTGCAAATTGGTTGACTGGTACGGGCAACAAGGATTTATTGCAGAGGAAGAGCTGACGGATTATTACACGGCCGGTGAACACGGCATCAGAATGTACCTGATGATTCCGCAGATAAAGGAAAAGAAAGCCATTTCCAATATTATTGTGGTCGACAATCCCAAGCAATGGGCCCTCGAAGTGGAGGGACTGCGGGTGATTTCATCAAAGAAATACCTGTCGGACCCTGAATTTCAGGAAATAAAAAACGTTCGCATTTTCAACCTTTCAAATACCTATCGTTACCAGAGTATCGGTTATTATGTATCGCTGATGGCGTCGGCACGCGAACATCGCGCGATACCGAATGTCACCACCATCCGCGATTTCCGCAATGTGTCCATTATTCGCACCATCGCCAGCGATATCGACGAGCTGATGCAAAGCACCCTGAGCAAAATCAACCCGGCACAGTTCAGTTTCAATATTTATTTCGGGCACACTATCGACCCTGCTTTCCGTCACCTGGGACAAAAACTGTATAGCCTGTTCGAAACCCCTTTGCTTCAGGTTATTTTCAACCATACCGACCGGTGGGTACTTCAGCGGGTCACCCCCCTCAGTCTCGACAAAATCGACAAAAACGATTTTGAACGGATTCAGGACTTTGCAAAACATTATTTCTCGAAGAAACGATTTTTTAAACCCCGTTTCCAGAATTACAAATACGACCTGGCAATACTGGTAAACCCGGAAGAAAAAAATCCGCCGTCGAACAAACAGGCGCTGGAGAATTTCAGGGAAGCTGCACGAAAAGTTGGTTTCTATACGGAATTTATAGGGAAAGACGATTACGACCGGATGAGTGAATTCGATGCCCTGTTTATTCGTGAAACAACCAATGTGAACGACCATACCTATCATTTTTCGCGCATGGCGTATGCCGAAGGTCTGGTGGTGATTGACGACCCCTGGTCGATCCTGCGCTGCTCAAACAAAATCTTTCTGAACGAGCGCATGAAGCAGAACCGGATAACAACCCCGGTCAGTTGGGTTATCGGGAAAGGCATGTACAAACCTTCGGAATTTAAATATTACAAATACCCGCTGGTACTGAAACAGCCCGACAGCGCTTTCTCGCTGGGAGTGACCAAAGTGAATAATGCCGAAGAAATGGAAATATCGGTTAACCGTCTGCTGAAAAAGTCGGATTTGATTATCGTACAGGAATTTCTTCCTTCGGAATACGACTGGCGTATTGGCGTACTTGACGAAAAACCGCTTTTTGCCTGTAAATACTACATGGCCGATAACCACTGGCAAATTTACAACTGGGACGGTAAACGGGAGGAGGACCATTCCGGCGACTTTGAGACAGTGCCTATTGAAGCGGCTCCGGAGAAAGTTGTTAAAACCGCGGTAAAAGCCGCCTCATTAATGGGTGACGGTTTGTACGGCGTTGATCTGAAAATGATCGATAATAAAGTATATCTGATCGAAGTAAACGACAATCCGAATATCGATGCCGGCATTGAAGATGTGGTGCTGAAAGAGGAATTGTATCTGGAAGTGATGCGGTCGCTTTACAAACGTATCGAGATGTCGAGAAACCTGTCGCGGTTTATTTCAGTAGAGAAATATTAACCGGATTCGGTATAAAAATCATTGCATATCAATATCCTGTTCCATTACTGACGTCGTGGCAAAAATGTCATTTATACCGGTTTAAATCTTGCATGTTTTGTTTGGTAACATTTCAGTCCGCGTTCCCTGAGAAATTTTGGTCCGTGCCCGGCATAAATTTCATCAATATTTAGATCAAAAATGAGCTTCCATGTTTTCATCAACAGGGGGACATCGTTACAGAAAGGAGTGAATACCGAATGCCGGTAGACCGGAAAAAAACAATCGCCTGCAATGATCATCCGGTTTTCGAGCACCACCGAAATTGAACCTTCAGTATGTCCCGGTGTAGGTAAAACGTATCCATCGATATCCCATTCGGCAAGGCTGAATTTCTCGTTAATAATAACATCGGGTTCAATAGCTTGGTAGGCGGCGAGACCCGGATAAATCTTTCGTCCCAGTGAGGCAATAAATTTTGTATAGGCAATGGCCCCGTTGGGAATACGGGTGTATCCCTTTGCGAGGCAACTGGCTTCTTTTTCATGCACCATCACCTGGGCGCCGGTCAGGGCTTTCAGTTCGGCAGTATTTCCGGCGTGGTCGAAATGAGTATGGGTTTGTATGATCAATGCTACATCGGAGGGTTCAACTCCGTATCTTTTCAGTTTCGACAAAATATAGCTTGCATGATTTTTCAGTCCTGTGTCAATCAGGATCGAACGGTTACCGTTTGCCACTAAAAATGTATTGGCGTAACCGACTGGAATGCGGATTACCTTTACCGAAGCCATCGCTTTTTCTTTCAAAAGTAAAGAAAATAAAAAAGCGGAACCAGACGGCCCCGCTTCTTTCCATGATATTTGATGGGTTTATTTTTCAAGTTCTTTGTAAACCAGTGCGCTGGCCCCAACGATTGCCGCATCGCCGGCTTTTAGTTGCGAAGGAAGCACTTTGATCTTGTTTTTGAAGATTGGCAACAAGTATTCGTTCATACTCCCGATGGTCGGTTTAAATATGTAGTCGCCCGCAGCCGTTGGCCCGCCAAACAGGAAGATGGCTTCGGGGCTGGTATGATGAACGGTATCGGCCAGGCCTTGTCCGAGCCATTTGCCGGTTTGTTCGAATACTTCAAGCGCTACTTTGTCGCCTTTTTCCGCGGCATCGAAAATCATTTTCGAATCCAGTTCGTTGAACGATTTGTCGGCCAGTAAGCTGGTGCTTGCATTATCGCGTGCCATGATTTCGAAAGCAGTACGTTTCATGCCCGGCGCTGAACAATAGGCTTCGAGATGTCCTTTGGTGCCGCATCCGCAGAGGCGTCCTCCGGGAATCAACATGCTATGTCCGCATTCTCCGGCAAAACCGTCGTGTCCGTAAACCATGTTGCCGTCAACAACGATACCGCTGCCAACACCGGTTCCGAGTGTGTACATCACAAAGTTTTTCATGCCTTTGGCGCCGCCGTATATCATTTCGCCAATCGCTGCGGCATTGGCATCGTTGGTCAAGGCAATTGCCGGGAGTTCAGGAAATTTTTCTTTCAGCAGGGTTACAAAGTGAATTACTCCGCGGAACGAAAGGTTGGGAGCGTATTCAATAGTCCCGTTGTAATAATTGCCGTTTGGTGCACCAACGCCGATACCCAAAATTTCAATGTCGGCATTCAGTAAATTAACTGATCTGATGAGTTCCTTGATGGCATCCGATAATTCGGTCATGTACTTGTTAATATCACCGTGCGACGGAGTTGGAATGTTGTTTTTTACCATTACGTTTCCTTCTGCGTCAACCACTCCGATTGCGGTATTTGTACCGCCAATATCCACACCAATTGTTACTTTTTTCATTTTTTTAAGTATTATTCAGAAAAAAGGATAGCGCCTCTTTTCGTTCATGATTATTGTTTTTGGTAATAGTCAAAATAACCTGCCAGGCAGGGCAAGAACAAAAATAGAAATTTAATTGAAATTTTGAGGCGGCGGGTTCTGTATTAACTTTTTTTAGTGGTTGGTGCCGTTTCCTGAAAATCAGGAAGACCAGGGAAATTGCAACGTGCGAGTCTTGTTGCAATTCTGTTTCAGAAATGTAATCCAAGCTTAAATAGTCTTTAATCAGATTGTAATATTCGGGATGTTGCTTTGTATCAATTAAAACAAATTTTGATACTATGAAAAAGTTAACACATGTTTTCTTATTTGCTTTTCTCGGAGGATTGGTAATGTTAAATTCTTGCGAGGAAGATGAAACGTTTGCTGTACCTTCCTTAACTGCTCCTTCTGAAACTTCTGTGGTGATAGAAGAGACTGTAGAAATGGAATTCAGCTATACTGCCGCCGCCGGGTTTAAATCATCATCGGTTCAGGCAACGAACGGAACTGCAACCATTGCTAACGACGGAACTTCAGGTTCAACATCGGGTACAATAAAAGTGAATTTTACTGCAGGTACGAATGTTGGCGCAGGTTCTGTAACCCTTTCTGTGACCGACAACCAAAACCAGTCATACCAGTCGACCGCTGTTTTAACAATCGCGAAAGAGGTTGCTGTGACAGCCAATATCAGCGCAAGTACAACCTGGGAAAAAGGGAAGATTTATGTGCTGAAAAGCCGGATTGCTGTTTTGTCGGGCGTTACGCTGACAATTGAAGCGGGTGTAATCGTAAAAGGAGAAGCCGGAACAGGTTCCAATGCGACAGCCCTGATTATTGCCCGTGGCGCTAAAATTATGGCCGAAGGCACGGCTTCGTCACCAATTATTTTTACTTCGGTGGCTGATAAAATTGAACCCGGGCAAGTTGCCAGCCCGAACCTTGATCCAACCCTGAACGGTTTGTGGGGTGGTTTAATTATTCTTGGAAATGCTCCGATTTCTGTTAAAACCGGTGAAACAGCACAAATTGAAGGTATCCCCGCTTCGGATCAAAATGGTTTGTATGGAGGTGCAAATGCTGCGGATAACTCGGGTGTAATCAAGTATGTATCAATCCGCCATGGTGGAGCCAACATTGGAGAAGGGAACGAAATTAACGGTCTTACGCTGGGTGGCATTGGTTCAGGAACGGTTATCGAAAACGTTGAAATTGTTTCGAACCAGGACGATGGTATTGAATGGTTTGGTGGTGCTGTAAATGTAAAAAATGCGTTGGTTTGGAATACCGGTGACGATGCCATTGATGCTGACCAGAAATGGCTTGGCACACTGGATAACTTCATCGTGATTAACCCGGGAGACAAATGTTTTGAGTTGGACGGACCGGAAGGCGCTGCCGCAACTGCCAATTACACATTGAAAAACGGAAGTGTTCAGGCTAAAAATGCTGTTGGCCTGGTTGACAATGATCCGAACACGAATGTTAACATGGAGAATATTTATTTCTTCGATATTAAAGCAGGACAAACGTTCGACCAGATCCCAACAGATTATGTATCTGTCCTTAAAAATTTTCAGGTGACACTTCCTGCCGGAACAGTTGTTACCGATTTCTTCAAAGGTGGTTCTGACGCATTCACAACTGCGGTTGCCGCAAACAGCAATACGGTTGGCGCCGATAAAGCTAAATTTGCCGGCTGGTCCTGGGCTGCCGTTGCCGGTGCGCTGGCTTCTTTCAAATAAAATGTTTCATATTAAAAGAACTTCATAAAAGAACTCACAGACTTTCAGGTCTGTGAGTTCTGGTTATTAGTAAAGAACAACAAAAAACAATCATGCGAGTAACAAAACTGTCCATCACCCTATTCCTGTCCATTTTTTGTTCCACAGTTCTGTTCGGGCAGAACGGATTTCTGAGAGGTACTGTTTTCGATGGAAAAACGGGTGAATTTTTGCCCGGCGTAACCATATTTGCAGAAGGAACCACAACCGGAACGATTACTGATTTGGATGGCAAATTTAACCTGAGCATTGTCCCGGGCACATATCAAATCAGAGTATCTTTTATTTCTTATGAGACCATCAACATTAAAGATGTAGTTATAGAGGCCGGTAAAGCTATTGTCCTCGATAACCTGAAACTCAACGAGGCCACCATTGAAATCGGGGAAGCAGTTGTAACGGCAAAAGCCATACGGAACAATGAAACCGCCATGCAGGCCATGAAAAAGAAATCTGTGAACCTATTGGACGGGATTTCTTCGGCAGGTCTGAAAAAAATTGGCGATTCCAATGCTGCCGCTTCCATGAAACGTGTTACCGGAGTGTCGGTCGAAGGCGGGAAATATGTTTTTGTCCGTGGCCTTGGCGACCGGTATACCAAAACGATCTTAAACGGATTGGATATTCCGGGACTTGATCCCGATAGGAATACTCTCCAAATGGATATTTTCCCCACCAGTATCATCGATAACATGGTGGTGAATAAAACATTTAGCGCCGACCTGCCTGCCGATTTTACGGGCGGTGTTATCAACATCAATATCAAAGATTTTCCGGAAACAAAAAATGCCGGAATATCAATGAGTGCCGGATTTAACCCAAAAGCCCATTTCAACAACGATTACCTTTCGTACGAAGGAGGGAAAACCGACTGGCTTGGGTTTGATGACGGTACACGTGACATTCCCGCGACCGAAAATATCCCGTTGTTCTCCGAAGTGGTGGGCAACCCGACCGGAGAGAAAGCGATTCGTTACCAGGAAATACTGAAGTCGTTCAATCCGGTTCTGGCTGCTTCCAGGCAACGTAGTTTCATGGATTACAGTATTGGCGCTACATTCGGGAACCAGATGATTTTGGGAAAATACAATTTGGGATACCTTTTGGCATTTTCGTATAAAAACGATACCGAATTTTATCCGGATGCCGAATATGGCCGGTATGGATTGTCCAGTGAACTGAACGAAACGGAAATGGAATTACGTGAAATCCAGTCGGGCGACTACGGGGTGAACAGCGTTCTGTGGAGCGGCCTGGCCGGGGTAGCATTAAAAAGCAAAAAAGCCAAGTACCGGATCAACTTCCTGCACTTGCAAAACGGCGAATCACAAGCCGCTATTTTCGACTATGCAAAAACCAACCTGGGAACTGAATTTTCCGGTTTTCAGCATAATCTGGAATACAGCCAGCGTTCGTTGACCAATGTTCTGTTGGACGGAAAATATACATGGTATGAAAAAGGTTGGGACATCGAATGGAAAGTTTCACCCACCTTGTCAAAAATCAGCGATCCCGATATTCGCTTCACCCGGTATGGCATAAACAACGGAAACTTTACCATTGGTACGGAAGTTGGTTTTCCTGAACGGATATGGCGCGAGCTGGAAGAGATAAACCTGTCGGGGGTCTTTCATGTGACCAAAGATTTTAAAATGAATGGCGAAGCTGCCAAGCTGAAATTTGGTGGCGCCTATGCGTATAAAGAGCGTGATTTTGTCATCCGGAATTACGCGGTCAATCTTCGGAATGTTCCCTTGACCGGCGACCCGAACGAAATATTCCGGCCTGAAAATTTATGGCCTTACAACGGAAATGTTTCCCGCGGTACAACCTACGAAGCTCCTTTTATCCCGGTAAACCCGAACCAGTTCGATGCCAATGTGCGCAATACTGCCGGTTATGCTTCGGTTGAAATGAGCCCGGTGAAAAAGCTGAGAGCCATTGCCGGACTGAGGGCTGAAAATTACGTGCAATATTATACCGGCCAGGATCAGTTGGGTACAAAAATTCTGGATAACGAAAAGGTTCTCGATAATTTGGATTTTTTTCCGACCATTAACCTGATTTATAATCTTACAGAGCAACAAAACCTGCGATTTTCCTGGTCTAAAACAATTGCCCGTCCTTCGTTTAAAGAATTGTCATACGCTGAGATATTTGACCCCATCAGCGGGCGTACCTTTATCGGGGGCATGTTCCGCGATGCCGACGACATTGCAGGCGTTGAATACTGGGATGGAAATCTGACAAAAACAGATATACAGAACTTTGATGTCCGTTGGGAAATGTTTCAAACAGGTGGACAGACCATTTCTGCCGGTGCATTTTACAAGCAATTCAAAAACCCAATCGAGATTGTGCAGTATGTGACCCAGCCGGGTTCGTACCAACCACGGAACGTGGGCGATGGCAAAGTTGCAGGGGTTGAAGTGGAATTGCGCCAAAGCCTGAAGCTCTTGGGCGAACCGCTTAAAAACTTCAGCATGATGGTAAACTTCACATTTACCCATTCTCAAATTGAGATGGGTTCGGCCGAGTACAACTCGCGGGTTGAAAATGCCCGGACCGGGCAAATTATAGACCAATACAGGGACATGGCCGGACAGGCGCCATACATTGTCAACGCAGGTCTTTCGTATGATGGCAGTGAAAATGGTTTTGGAAGAGGTCTCGATGCAGGAGTTTATTACAATGTACAGGGACAAACACTTCAATATGTCGGAATTGTTGACCGCCCTGATATTTACAGCGTGCCTTTCCATAGCCTTAACATCAATGCCAATAAAGCATTTGGGAAAAAACAACGGTTTCAGCTCGGCTTAAAGATCGATAACTTACTGAATGACAAAAAAGAGTCTGTATTCAAGTCCTATCATGCAGATGATCAGTTCTTCTCCAGGCTTAGCCCGGGCATGACTTTCCAGCTTAAAGTAAGTTATTCGTTTTTTTAAAAGACAAACGGTTCATAGGTAAATGTTATATAAAGGACAGCAACGAAAGTTGCCCGCATGTTGATTAGCCCTGGCATCCGGACAGGTGCCGGGGTTTCTTCAACAGGTTTCCAGAGGGATAAAAAACAGTCGGATTTCCGGAGAAGCAGCGGCAGAAATGGTTTGACCTGTGACGTGAAAGGAAATGGAAATCAAAAAAATTAAATTTCAACATTGAATAAAAAATAGATAATTATGAAAAAAACGGGATTCTTTTTCGGATTCATTTTATTGTTTTCGGCAACTATTTTTGGGCAAAGTATAAAAGAAGTAGACGGTAAATATTTAACCGCTGATTCAAAACCATATTCAGGGTATTATGCCAGTGTTTATGAGAATGGAAACATGAAAATGGAAATGCACCTTACCAGGGGAATGAAAGATGGCGAGGTCCGCGTGTATTTTGAAAACGGGAAATTAAACGAAGTCCGGTCGTATAAAAAAAATGTAATGAACGGAACCTGGATTACTTATAACGAGAACGATATAAAAGTTGCCATAGCAAATTATAAAAAAGGCAAAAAGCATGGCGAATGGAAAGTATGGGACGAAACAGGGAAGCTCATTTATGAAATGAATTACGTGAATGGCGAAAAATCGGGAATATGGAAAAGATATTCGCCGGAAACCGGAGAAGTTATCAGTGAACGCGTTTTTTAATTCCTGTAATCAAATTTTAATAATTCTGTAATTGCCCTTTAATGCGACAGGAATAACTTTGTTTTATAAAACACAGAAAATTCAATATTATGAAACGGATATTATTTAGCATGGCTTTGATCTTTTTTGTATTCACAGGTTTTACAAAAAATGAAAATGAAAAATCAGATGTAGCGGCGGACAATAAGCTTGCAGTAGTTGATCTGTCAGGGATTATAACCGATGAAAAAACCGGCGAATTGCTTGTGGGTGTTGAAGTTTGCCTGAAAGGTACCGAGCAGAAAACATACACCGATTTCGATGGAAGGTTTTCATTCAAAAATGTAAAAAAAGGCAATTACGATATTGTTTCAAGTTACATTTCATACGAAAAACAATTAGTGAAAAACGTTCAGGCAGACCAAACGAAAAATCAGCTTGAAATTAAATTACAGGCTTCAAACTGAAATTTAGTTCGCTGATTGAATTCTATACTTAAGATTGATCGCCGCTTTCCGGAGGGAAGGCGGTTTTTTTGTCCGTCAAGGAAAGGTAAAAATAGTTGATCGTATTTATAGCGGACCCACATTGTTAGCGTTTTGCCAGTGAGAACAGATACTCCAGTCCTCCTTCGGGGCGGTTGCGTACCGAAACCTCGCCTTTATGCAACTGAACCGCATTTTTTACAATCGACAAACCCAGTCCGGTTCCTCCTGTTTCGCGCGAACGGCCCTTGTCTACCCGGTAAAAACGCTCGAAAATACGTTGCAGATGTTCTTCCGGTATGCCCGGCCCGTTGTCGGAATACGAGAAGTAGTAATAATTCTCATCTTCGAGGTATTGGTTTATGCTGATCGTGATATTCTCCCCGGCGTAATTGATCGAATTTTCCACAAAATTCTGGAATACCGAAAAAATTAACGAGTCGTTGCCGTTCAGCTCAACCGAACTGTCAACCTGAATTTCGCATTTTATATGCGAAGCATCAAGCCGGCTGCTGAGGTTTTCAATCACATCGTCGATAATACGGCGGATGTTCAGCTTTTTAAATTCGAAAAGGTCGCCTGCATCTTCAATATTACTCAGCAGCGAAATGTCGTTGATCAGGTCGCTCAGGCGTTCCGACTGGGCAAATGCCTTTTCTATGAAATATTTCTGCTTGTCAGCCGGTACATCGGTCGAAAGGATGGTTTCGAGATATCCTCTGATGGAAGCCAGCGGCGTTTTCAACTCGTGGGCAATGTTCGATGTAAGCTGCTGTTTCAGCAACCTGCGCCGTTCGGGACGCGAAATATCGGTGATCAGGATTTCAAAACTCTTGTCGGCAAAAATAATCACCTGTATGTGGAAAAAATGGTCGCCCCGCGCAATGGTAATTTCGTGGCGCGGCAGTTCGTCCTGTCCCGGAAAGAAATCATCTTCCAGATGTTTATTGATAAAATCGGAAATTTCACTGAATTCAGGGATCACGAAAATATGTCCGGCAGAAATGGTTGACTTTTCAGAAATTAAATTGATATACTGGATGAAATGACTGTTTGCCAGCGTTTTTTCCTTTTTTGCTGAAAAGAAGGCAATCCCCACATTCAGCACCTGAAGATGGCGGAACAGTTTATCTTTTTCATTTCCCAAATCGTCTTTCGCGTCTTTCATTTTTTTGTAAATCTGAATGATCTGCTGGCTGATCACTCCCAATTCGTCGTCGGGAAAATCAATGTGATCTTCCATTTTTTCCTCGCGTCCTGCCCGGATGGCAAAATCTTTCAGACGGGTAATAAAATCGCCCAACCGGCGTGTTACAAAGAAGAGCAACAGCCAGATGACCACGGACATGAAGATCAGGAAAGCGATGAACATTCGTTCAGCCTGAAGGAAATGGACAATTTCGATATTGTAAACCACCGCAGTCCGGATGAAATAATCGTGGTAAAACCGGGCATAATAGTAAAAATCCTGGCTGGTAGTGGCAGAACCCCGGATGCTGGAACCTTTGCCAAGAAACAGCGCTTTTTGTATTTCCGGACGCTGGAAGTGGTTCTCCATGTACTCGTAATCTTCCACGAAACTATCATACAAAACCTCCCCGTTCCTGCCGATTACCGTGGTACGCACATTTTCGTGCGGGAGAATAGTTTTCAGGCTGTCGAGCAGATGAAAATTTCCGCCTTCAAAAATACGCTGATGCCCGATAAATTTATGGGTTATCTCCGTGATGTTGTCGAGTGTATTTTCCAGTTGCGAAGTCTTGTATCTTTTTTCGCGGTTGAACTGGAAAATCAGTATTGCAATGGTGAAAAATGTGAATACTGCAATTGAATAGATGAATATGCGTTTCTGATAGGTCCGTTTCTGCTTGATCACGATCGTATATTTTAGATTGTTCCTGTTGACTTCTATATTTCAAAACTGTAACCGTATCCCGATTTTCCTTTTATCATATCGCCGTACTCGCCGATTTTTTTTCTCAGCCGGGCGATGTTTACGTCCACGTTGCGTTCGGTTACAATTACGTCGTCACTCCACGCCCGGTTGAGAATTTCTTCGCGTTCGATATATTTTCCGCGGTTGGCAATCAGCAGGGCGAGTATTTCAAATTCTTTGCGGGTGAGGTTGATAGGTTCATCGTAAATTTTGAGTGTTTTGCGTTCCAGGTCAATGCTCAGGTCGTCAATTCGTATCAGGTTGGTCTGGACCGACTCGTTCCTTCCGCGTTTCAATACGGCTTTGATGCGGGCCACGACTTCCTTGATTGAAAACGGTTTTGAAATATAATCGTCGCCGCCTACATTGAAGCCTGTCAGCATATCGTTTTCCCCGGTTTTGGCAGTCAGAAAAATGATGGGGGTATTCAGTTGCAGTTCGCGCCTGATTTTGTCGGCAACACGGTAGCCGGAAGCTCCGCTCATCATTACATCGAGCAGGATCAGGTCGAAGCCGGAAAGTGGTTTCTTTAATGCCTCTTCGCCCGAATGGGCAACGTCAATGTCAAAACCCTCGCTCATCAGGTTAAACTGAAGGATTTCACATAAATCCTTTTCGTCGTCAACAATCAGTATGTTATATTTCTCCTTCATTCCTGTTTCTCCTTCTCGTTTTTATCAGTCTTCTTCATTCCGGTGGTGCCTGATGTCTTTTCCTTCAAACGAATAAATGGCTGCTTCGGCAATGTTGGCTGCGTGGTCGGCAATTCGTTCAATGTTCGATACCATCTCTTTTATGGTAATAAAACTAAGCAAAACACTTTTCTTTTCTTCCCCGAACTTGCCTTTACCTATTGCCTTTTTCAGCATTTTGTGGTTCATTTCATTGGCCACCGATTCATTTTTAATGGTCCATATTGCCAGTTCTTTGTCCTGGTTGGTGAAAGCGATCAGCGAATTCTTTACCATGCTGATACTGAGCATGAGCATGTTCGAAATTACATCCGACAACTCCTCATAAACGGCTTTGCTTTTGATGCTTTCCATGAAATGAAAAATACTTACCACGTGGTCGCCAATCCGTTCGAGGCTGATCACCATGCGGTAACAGGCAATAATTTTGCGTATTTCGGAAGCTACCGGTTGGTAGAGAACAATGGTATTCACGATCCTGTCGCTCAGTTTTACTTCCTGCCGGTCTAGGTGTTTTTCGTTTTTTTCAACCTGATCCAATAGTTCCGGAGGAACTGTTAGTTGCCCCGACAGCATTTGGGTTTCGAGATAATCGAGCTGAAAAAGTACCAGGTTGGCCAATTCTTCAAATTCGGCCATGATGGTATTTATTGCATCGTCTTTCTTGATGGTCATCGTGTTTCCTTTCTATAAAATTAACCAAATTTTCCTGTTAAGTATTCCTCAGTCCGTTTATCCTGGGGATTGGTGAACATGTTCTTTGTTTTGTCGTATTCAACCAGTTCACCCAGGTACATAAACAACGAGTAGTCGGAGATTCGTGCAGCCTGTGCCATATTGTGGGTCACCAGAATGATAGTGTAGTTTTCCTTCAGTTTGGTCAGCAGGTCTTCCACTTTCGATGTTGCCACCGGGTCGAGCGCCGAGGTGGGTTCGTCAAGCAGGATCACTTCGGGACCAAAAGCAAGAGCCCGGGCAATGCAAAGCCGCTGTTGCTGTCCGCCTGAGAGGAAAGTCCCTTTTTTGAAAAGCGAATCTTTCACTTCTTCCCAGAGCACCACATCGCGGAGCGAACGTTCGACGATTTCGTCTTTTTCGCTTTTTTTCAGACGAATGCCATTTAGTTTGTACCCGGCAATCACATTGTCGTAAATGCTCATGGTAGGGAAGGGGTTGGGGCGTTGGAAAACCATTCCGGTCATCCGTCGCACCCGGATGGTCGGCAATTTGTAAATATCCTGCCCGTTCAGCAGAACCGTGCCTTTGGTTTCAATATTTTCGTATAATTCGTGCATCCGGTTCAGCGCGCGCAGAAGGGTACTTTTACCGCAACCCGAAGGGCCCATGATAGCTGTTACCGTGTTCTTTTTTACCTCAACTGACACGTCTTTCACCGCATAATTATTTTTGTCGTATGCCACCGATAAATTTTGGATCGACAAAATCGGATCTTTTATTTTTATGATGTTTTTTTCACTCATTTTCAGGATTATTTTCGTTTGGCCGCAATCTGTTTCGACACGATATTCAGCAGCAACACAATTCCCATTAGTAGCAGCGACGAACTCCAGATCAGGTCAACCATGTTGGGATCGTTGTAGAATTCCCAGATCAGAAGCGGGATGGCGCTGGTTGGTTCAGAAATATTTAAATTGATCACCGAACTTCCTAACGCAGTAAGCATCAGTGGCGCTGTTTCGCCCATCACTCTCGAAATAGCCAGCAAAATGCCGGTCAGTAAACCGCTGAAACCCGTTGGAACCAATATCTTCAGGATGACTTTGTAATACGGTACACCCAATGCAAGCCCGGCTTCTTTCAGGGTTTGAGGGATCATTTTCAGGGTTTCTTCGGTTGAACGGATAATCATTGGCAACATCATGATCGACAAGGAAACACTGCCTGCCAGCGCTGAGTAGCCGTTGGTAACATTTTTCACGATCCACAAATAGGCAATCAAACCCAGCACAATGGACGGAACTCCCTGGATAATATCCGAAATATTCCGGGTCAGGTTGGCAAGCCTTTTTCCCTGATTTTCGTACAGATAAATGCCCGTAATAATTCCTACCGGAATAGCAATAATGGCGGCCAAAACAACCATTAGCAGGGTGCCGGTAATGCCGTTGGCAATTCCCCCCGGAATCAGTTCGTTGTTGCTGATTGCCGTCATTGCTTCGTAGGTGTCGGGTGTATTCCGGATGATGAATTCAAAACTTATTTGTTTGTATCCTTTGGCGATCAGTTTCGAAATAATGAGCACAATGGGAGAAATTGTCAGCCCCGCCATGGCGATGACCAGCCAGTAAAAAATACGGTCCTTCAGCAACCGGCGTTTCGAAGTATCTATTTGGTGCAGTGCGTTCATATCATCCCATTTTTTTGATGATCAGTTTCCCGATTCCGTTCACAATACCGGTAATCAGGAACAAAAGCAGGCCGATTACAATCAGCGAACTTAATTTTAACCCGTCGGCCTCGCCAAACTGGTTGGCAATTACACTGGCCATGGTGTTTCCGGTTCCGAAAAAGCTGTCGGGAACCCGGTTCGAATTGCCGATTAGCATGGTCACGGCCATGGTTTCGCCCAGTGCGCGTCCGAAAGCGAGGATATATCCGGCAAAAATGCCCGAACGGGCCGTTGGCAGGATGACCGTTGAAATCACTTCCATACGGGTTGCCCCCATCGAATAGGCGGCTTCCTTTAAATCGTTCGGCACCATGCTGATAATTTCATTTCCGAGCGAAGTTGCATACGGGATGATCATGATTGCCAGAATCAGGCTGGAAGTAAAAACACCGAAACCCTGATTTTCGAAACCCATGTCAATCAGAAACGGGCGAAGCACATAAAACCCCCATAATCCGTAAACAATCGACGGAATGCCCGCCAGCAAATCGACCATCAGGCCGATAATCCGCGCGATGCGTGTATTTCTGAAATATTCGCCCAGAAAAAGGGAAGTTGCCAGCGAAAGTGGCAAACAAAGAATTAATGCAACGAAGGAAGTGATTAAAGTGCCTGCAATGAAAGGCAAAGCGCCGTAGTTTTCACTTCCCTCAGTCGGGTCCCATACATTGGACCAGATAAACTGTAAGCCGAACGTTTTAATGGCAGGTATAGCTCCTCCGACCAGCGAAAAAACCATACCTCCCGCTACCAATATGATCAGGAAAGAAAATGAATAAAGTACAATTCGTGTTATCTTATCACTGTTCATTGAATGGTGTTGTCAGATTATTTTAAGACCGGCTTTCCGTTATAGGTTGCCGTCCGGAGTATTTCTTTTGACAAGCTCACGGCTTTTGCCGGAAGTGGTGAATAATTTACTTTCGATGCTTCGGTCTGTGCTTTTTCGCTGATCAGCCAGTCGAGGAATTTTAATGTTCCTTCGGCCTGTTCCAGAGAACGGTCGTTATAGGCCTGTTCCTTGTAAAAAATAATCCAGGTAAATCCGCTGATCGGATAGGCCGCCGGATCGGACGAGTTGGTCAGCATTACGCGGGTGTCGGCAGGTATTTCGCCTTGCGCCGCAGCGCTAACCGATTCGATGCTTGGTAAAACGTAAGCTCCGGAACTGTTCTGAATTTTCGCCGTCTGAATCTTCTGTGCAAAAGCATATTCTGAACCAATATACCCGATTGAACCTGTGGTTTGCTGGATAGTTCCTGCTACACCGGGGTTTCCTTTTGCCCCCATTCCGACCGGCCAGTTCAACGATTTGCCTGTTCCGATCTGAGCAGCCCATTTTTCACTTATTTTGCTCATATAATCGCTGAAAATATGAGTTGTTCCGCTGCCATCCGACCGATGAATAAAAGTGATCGCCAAATCCGGAAAACTCACTCCCGGATTATTGGACTGAATTGCAGCGTCGTTCCATTTGGTGATTTCACCCATGAAAATTCCTAACAGAAGATCATTCGATAATTTTAATTCATCGATTCCCGGCAAATTATATGCGATCACCACGGCTCCCAGACACGTTGGAATGTGAAGTATTTCGGCAGGCATTTCGGCCAGTTTATCATCTTCTAAATAAGCGTCGGTTGCGCCAAAATCAACTACTTTATCGGTTAAACTGCGGATACCCCCGCCCGATCCGATTCCACCATACGTTAATTGTACTCCCGTTTCGTTGGTGTAATTTTTAAATACCATATTATAAAACGGCATCGGGAAAGTTGCCCCGGCGGCGGTTAACGCTACCGATGATTTTTCTTTGCCGTCTTCTGTTTTCTTTTTACCGGTGTTCTGGCACGAATTTAAAAGCGCCAGCGCCAGTACAAATGTGATTATTGTTCTCATTGACTTCTGTTTTTAATTGTTTCTAAAATTTTATTTCACAACTGAGAAAAACTGTTGAACGGTAAGGCATGTTGTTGTCTGCCGGGTTCCAACCCTGAAAATTTGGCGCCAGATTAACGCCTCTTACCGGGGCATATTCCATTCCAAAAATGAACAATTGTCCGTCGTTTGCAAGGTTCCACCCATTGGTTGCTCCTTCCGGTTTTTTTGATGAAAGCTCGTCGAAGCGGGCAAATAGTTTGATCTTTTTCGAAGCAAAACAAGTGGCATAAAACGAAGGGCCATACCAATCATGTCCTTCCGTCATATTTTGATTTTTCTGGTAGTTATATTCTGCGGCGATGCTGAATCTTTTTGCCGAATAACCGGCAAACCCGATCCACGACTGCTGGTACACGTTGTCGCCCATCCAATCGTACAGTCCGCGTACAGTAAAGCCTTCAGCAGGAAGGAGCGTGATGCCGACGGTATTTTTAAAAATATTGTCCGATTCGAGTTTTTTGTATCCTTCGCCGTTGTAAACAGCAAAATCGGCATTTACCCAGTCGGCAACCCGGTATGAAACACACACACCAAGGTCGGCGCTTGGGGCCAATTTGTATTCATCCTGAAATGATTTCAGTAGATAACGGTAGCCCCAAAAGTCTTCCTGAACTTTAAACTGGGTGGTTGTAATTAATCCGAAATGGACGGTAAAGTTGTTGGTATTGTATTCCAATTCGGCGTTTTTTACAAACGCGGCCATCTGGTGCTTCCCGGTTTCGGGGTCTCCCACGTCAAAATTTACCTTTCCTGAGAAATTTTTGCTGAAAAAATATTCGTAACCGAGATAAACCCGGGTCAACTCGAAAGCTTTCTCTGTTTCCCCGTCTGAAAATGTTGAATGGTAATTGGAATAAATTTTCATAAAGGGCTTCCCGTACGGTTTAAACTCTTCCGGTTTTTCTTGCGAAAAACTGTTCATTGCTGTCAACAACAAGGCCATTAAGAACAGGTAAAATTTGTTCATATACTTAAGATTGATGTTGCATCCTGATATAAAATCACCGGCAAAAGTGCGGCATATTCATTACATCCGGATTAAAAAAATATTACAAAACGATTAAATTACAAAATAAAAGACCTCCACAAAATCGTGTTCTGTGTTGTCGTTATAAAAAAACAAAAAAAGGACTGCAAAAAAAAATCATATTCTCTGGACTCGTCTCCCTGGCTTGTGTCAGGGTTTCTTTTTCCTGAGATTCTGAAACAAGTTCAGAATAAACTGGATATTGATTTTTTCTTGCAGTCCTTACAGAACAATAACTATTTGTACCTATTTCGTAATTTCTCCCCGTGAGTTATTAAAAAAGTCGCGTTGCGATTTTACCAGATTAACGGTCTGCAAAAGAAGATTTTTCGTTTCAGAAATAACTTTAAAATAGAGGATTGAATTCCGGGTATTAACCAGTTTTAATTTGATTCTTTTGATCTGATTCTTCTCGATTTTGATCAAATTTTCAATCAAATCGTCACACTTGCCAATTAATTCTTCGATTAGGTCGAATTTTTCTTCTTTCGATATATATGTGGCAAAGTTAAAAAAGGCATCTGCCTCAGTAAGGAATTTCGACATCTCATCACTTTGCTCTTTCAGGAAGGGGCGATGGTTATTTTCCAGGTGTTCTGTCAGCGGTAAGAGCAGATAATTGACAGAGTGTGCCATTTCTCTTCGGTAATCAATAACCTGTACGTAATAATGTCCCGAATCAATCGAATTCTGTTGTAGTTTACCGATGATGTTTATGATTTTTCCTTTTAGCTTTTTCGATTTTTTATTGAATTCCTTATTGATAGCTGCAATTTCTTTTAAATGAGTCCGGTCTTCTTTGAAAAAACTTTCAAGCGAAATACTAAGAATTTGATTGGAAGTGAGAATAGCGTTAATCGATTGGTTTTTACATTTGGAAAGAACTTCTTCGGTAACGGCGAAAGCCTCCTGCATTTCTTCTTCCTCTTCTTCTTTTTTCTCTTTGCTTTTTTTGCGGAAAGAAACCTGTGTCCGCATTACCATAAAAATGGCAATGCCAATGAAAATGAAGATCATAAAGCTGCCACTTATCGAGATAATCCAGGCGATCATTGCAGCAACCGAAAAGGCGATCACTGCGGTGAGGAACCAACCTGCAATTACGGTGAAAACGCCGGAGATTCGGTAAACAGCGCTCTCGCGTCCCCAGGCCCGGTCGGCCAACGAGGTACCCATTGCCACCATGAACGTTACATACGTTGTTGATAATGGTAATTTCAGGGATGTTCCCATCGAAATCAGAATGCTGGCAACCAAAAGGTTACATGATGCCCGTATTTTGTCGAAAGCCGGTTTTTCTTCGTTCTTTTTTGTCTCTAATGGAACCTGTACAAAGCGTTTTTCAATAGCAGTATTTATTGAATCTGGTAAAATCCGTTGTATGGTTTTTGAAACGTTCACTGCAAACCGAACAATCACCCTTGCTGCCAGGCTGGAGGCAAAACGTTCATCGCCTTCGTTTTGCCGCGACAAATCGACTGTTGTGGCAATCACCGACTTTGCTTTTCGGCTTGCGATCAGGGTGATGATCATTATAAGCCCGGAAATCAGCAACATGAAAACCGGCGTATCAACTTTTCCTTTCAGCATTTCCATGGTAAAACTGTCGGGAGAAACTCCGTCGGCGGCAACCCACAACTGATATGATTTAAAGCCTGCGAGTGGTACCCCGATAAAGTTGACCAGGTCGTTTCCGGCAAAAGCCATTGCCAGGGCGAATGTTCCGACCAAAACAATCACTTTGAGCACATCAATATTGAAAATCCATTTCAGCAATTGCATGACGATGGTCCAACCGATAAAACTGAACACAAGCAAAAGAAAACTATTGTTTGTGACCCAACCTTCAAGGGATTCTCCGGATGAAAGTTTAATGTTGGCAAAGATTGAACCGTGCATTCCTTCTATCAAAATAAAATGGGTAATGGCAGCAATGGCCAGACCTCCAAATGCAGAGCCAAAATAGTTTATGCTCTTTTCATACCGGAATGAAAACAATAAGCGGGCAAGATACTGAACAACAGTGCCGACGGTGAAAGCAATAACTACTGATATCAGAATGCCGGAAATGATAGCCAGCGCTTTTTCTGAGTTTATATATTTTGAAATTTCCCCGATTGCATCTCCTGCATGACTGATTTTAACCAGCGAAACGGCCACTGCTGCACCAAGCAACTCGAATACCAGCGAAACAGAGGTCGAAGTAGGCAGGCCCAAGGTGTTGAAAGCATCCAGCAAGATTACATCGGTAATCATTACCGCCAGAAAAAGAATCATGATTTCGGAAAAGACAAACATATCGGGATGAAAAATTCCTTTACGGGCTACTTCCATCATTCCGCTTGAAAAAGTGGTTCCGATGAGTATACCGATACCGGCTACTGCAAAAATGATCCATTTGGGTGCGGCTTTCGAGCCGATGGCCGAATTCAGGAAATTGACAGCGTCATTACTAACTCCCACAACTAAATCGGAGATTGCCAGAGCGAATAAAATAACGATAAGAACGAGGTACAAATTTTCCATTGATTTTGATTTTATATCGGGTGCAAAGATAGTTCTAAGCAAAAGGCTATTTGTCTATTCTTTGTTAAGGTATTGTTATCGAACCATCAATTTACGGTGATCAGTATTCCTCCCAAAAAATGTTATAATTTTGCACAACCTTAAATTTATACAAAATTTATGAAGACATATTCAGCAAAACAACTTGCATTTTTTATTTCTGCTGCTTTTAGTTGCTTAGGGGCAATTTTTATTCTTTTGAACCTGATTTTTCCTGTGCAGTTGTTAACTTTTGCTGTTACCATCCTCTTGTTTTTCATCCTGACTTATGTCATCGTGTTATTCATCCTGAATCATTTCATCTACGATAAAATTAAGCCGCTGTACAAGGCTATTCGCGACATCCCTGTTCAGGAGAAAAAACAGTTGAAAACATCGCCGTCTGACGGAAATATTATACTCGACGTACAGAAAGAGGTGGAAGAATGGGCCAAAAACAAAACCGACGAAATTGCCCGGTTGAAAGACCTCGAAAAATATCGGAAGGAGTTTGTGGGCAATGTTTCGCACGAGCTAAAAACCCCGATCTTCAATATTCAAGGATATATATTGACGCTGCTCGAAGGGGGTATCGACGATCCGAATATCAATAAGCTGTACCTGAAGCGCACCGAGAAAAGTATCGACCGTATGATTTCGATCGTGGAAGATCTCGAATCGATTACCAAGCTCGAAGCCGGGGAACTGAAACCCAATTACGTGAAGTTTGACATGGTAAAACTTACCGAGGATGCTTTTGAACTGGAACAACCTCTGGCCCAACTGCAAAAGATAAGCCTCGAATTTAACCCGCGCCCTGACAGGCCGGTTATGGTCCGCGCCGATAAAAAGCGGATGATGGAAGTGATGACCAACCTGATTGTAAATGGTATTAAATACGGGAAAAAGAAAGGGTTCGTGAAAGTGGCATTTTACGATTTGCACGATTCAATCATGGTGGAAGTGGCTGATGACGGCATTGGCATTGCAAAAAACGATTTGTACCGCGTTTTCGAGCGTTTTTACCGGGTCGACAAATCGCGTTCGCGCGAACAGGGCGGCACCGGCCTGGGTTTGTCGATTGTAAAACACATTATCGAAGCGCACGGGCAAACCATCAATGTGAAAAGTGCAGTCGATAACGGGACTACTTTTACCTTCACCCTTGAAAAAGCCAAATAAAATGAGCATGATTCAGATGAAATTCGTACTTTCACTCGGCGATTTTTTAATCAGATCGTAATGTTCCCTTAATAAAATGGTCTTAGTTTTACAATGTAATTTTAAAAACTATGAGCGAAGAAGTACAACAAAAAATCCTGTTGGTTGACGATGAAGTTGATATTCTCGAATTCATCAGTTACAACCTTGAAAAAGACGGATACAAAGTATATACTGCACAAAATGGCCTCGAAGCCATCAAAGTGGCGGAAAAGAAAATTCCCGATCTGATTATTCTGGACGTGATGATGCCCGAGATGGATGGTATTGCCGCCTGCGAGGAAATCAGGAAGATTCCTGCGCTGCAAAATACGGTTATCGCATTTTTAACGGCCCGCAGCGAAGATTATTCTCAAATCGCTGGTTTTGAGGCGGGCGCCGATGATTATATTACCAAACCCATTCGTCCGAAAGTGCTTATCAGCCGTGTAAAAGCTTTGCTGAAACGGAAATCAGGCGTTTCTGTCGTGGGAAGTGCCCCGGTGGAAAGTTCGAATATCATTGTAATTGGCGATTTGATAATCGACAAGGAACGATACCTTATTCGCAAAGGCGAAGAAGAAATGGTCCTTCCCCGGAAAGAATTTGAATTGCTGTCGTTGCTGGTGTCGAAACCTGGCAAAGTATTTACCCGCGAAGAAATTTACTATTCGGTTTGGGGCGACAATGTGGTGGTAGGCGACCGTACTATTGATGTACACATCCGCAAGCTGCGCGAGAAGATTGGCAACGACCATATCAAAACGTTGAAAGGGATTGGTTACAAATTTGTTGAATAGCTCAGAAAAACTGTTTTCAGTAAAAATATAAAAAAGGCATTCCGATACATTCAGGAGTGCCTTTTTTAGTTTCTGCTGTTTAATCTTTTATAAAGAAGGATTGACCGCCATTTCAATTCTACCAGTTGATTCGCAGAATTAGTACAAAAATTATCTCTTAAATTCAACCGTTGTTGTCCCCACATTGAACCCGTCGACGAATACGTCGATGGTGTATTCTCCAATCTGAAACATCGGTTGGTTGGTATTGTCCCAGAAAATATTCACCGGCAATTCTTCTCCTTCATACGTAACAGTACGACTTGCCGAGAATGGTATATTAAGGTCTTCAAAGGGAAATAAATCGGTTTTCGATTTTGTTAAAAGTACCTGATCGGGGCGTTGAATACGAACATAAATGGTTTTTTCGCCCCGTTTGGTGGTCACGTTACTGCTAAGGGTAAAACTGATTTTTATTTGTTCGGCACGGCGCACGCTGTTTTCGTCTTTTCCCCGCTGATTTATACCGGTTGCAAAAAGGTTACGTGCTTCGAGCATGGCTGCCCGGCTTACTTTTTCCTGCAACTGTTGTTTTTCTTTTTCCAACTGCTCTTTTTGGCCTTCAATCTGGGCAAATTCCTGTTTCACCTGCATGTTTTCCTTCATCAGCATTTCGTTGCGTTTGTTCAGGGAGTCAATCTGAACCACGAAATTTTGCATAATGGAACGCAGCGAAGTCACTTCCTGACGGTAACTTTCAATTTGTTCGTAGCTGGCTTTTTTAACCTGACCAACTTCAAGTAATAAATCTTTTACCTTGGTTTGAGCAACAAATAATTCCTGGCTGAGTGTGTCGTTTGTTGTTTTCAGCGAATCGTAACCGGCGACCATTCCGTTCAGTTCTTCCTGTATGGCTTGCTTTTCTATATTTATAGCTGTAACAATCCGTTGGTTTTCAATTCTTTGAACGATAAATATTACAACGACAGTCACCAGAATGACGCTCAAAAAAATGATGATTAGGTTGTTTTTCCGTTCTTTCTCCGTTTCACCCAGTGAAAATCTCTTCTTTCTATTACCCAATTCCTCCATTCCTGTTGTTTTAGGTTAATCTATAATGCACACAAAAGTAGTATTATTTTGAAGGGTTTCAAAAGCCGGATTTTAACAAAAAGGAAAAGAAAACCGGCTTTGTTGAAAAAAATTCAGCAAGGCCGGTTTTCACAATGAATAAATATCTTTTTTGATCTTAAAGCATGTTCCCGATTTTTATTCCGAAGTAGATCATTCGCGGCATTCCGGGGCCATAAATATAACCCGGGTCGCGGCTGATTCCGTAATCAAAATCGTTCTGGTATGAATTAAAAATATTTTTCATGCCGGTGTAAAATTGTACACTGGCGCCGTTGATTTTTCGCTGGTAGCTGATTTTCATTCCCATATCGAAAAACGGATCCGATTCGTGAAGTTCATTGGTGCTGCCAAAATGAGGAACCAGCATTTTACCAGTGAAATTAGCGGTTGCCGAAAAACAAAAATTGTCGGCAAAATCCCAGTCACCGGCAATATATCCATATTGATTGGGCGTTCTGAAAAACCTTTTTTCATTGAATTCCTGTGCTTCTTCGTAACGGCTTTTCTGGATAGTAAATCCTGATTTCAGATAAAATTCGCGCGATGGCACCAGGTTCATCTCAATATTGATTCCCTGTACTGCAGCGCCATTTTCTGCATTTATCCGGGTATAGACTACGGTACCGTTTTCATCAGGTGTTCCGTATTCATTAGCAAATGCGTCGTTCAGCCGCGTGTAAAAACCTTCGAGCAACAAACCGAAACTCACTTTTCCGAACTGCTTGTTGTAGTCGAGCGAAGCCATGAAACTGTGGCTGGTTTCCTGTTTCAGTCCGGGGTCGTTTTTGTGGATAACTTTTCGCGACCCTGACGTTTCAATATGTAAATCTTCATCGAAAATCTGCGGAGCCCGGTAGCCCTGTGCATAGCTGAAACGTCCCTGCAACTCGCTGAGCAAATCGTACTTCAACGTTAATCTCGGACTGAAAACATTTCCGCTTTTCTTTTCTGCCGGGTTTTTCATGTCGTTGATCGAATACTTGTCGAACCGGCCTCCAACCGATACATTCAACCGTTCGATGTTCCATTCGTACTGTCCGAAAACGCCAAATGTTTCCGACGACTGATCAGCTACTGCAAAACCTTCGTTATGCGGTATTTCAACGATTTTACCGTCAATAATTACTGCATTTTCCAGATCAGGGAATCCCAGTTTGTGGTCTTTCAGGCGCGACGAGCGTTCTTCGATGCCAACCACCAGGTTTGAATTTGAAAAATGAGCATTGTACTGGGCACCGATTGTGTATGTAAAATCCTTCGTTTTTCCGTAATCTTTCAGCGAATAATTGGCCCCGTAATACGAGTCGCGCTGAACATTCTGCCCCGAAGCATAAACCGCAAACAGGTCATATTCCCTGAAGAATTGTTCGTAGGTAATTGCTCCGGTAGTAATATTGTGATCGACGGCTTCGGTAATTCCCGTTTCGTGCATCGGCTGGTCGAAGGCATCGCCGCCCCGTCGTTTTTCTTTTATACTGAAAAAATCGAGACTGACCTTGCTGCGAAATGCAAAGCGATGGAAAATACGCGAACCGACGGTTGTGTTCTGAATTTTTGTAAGCTCTGAAAACGTGTCTCCGTTGGCATCGAAGGGTTGCCTGTCGTGGTAGTATCCATACATCGACATACCGGTTTTGTTGTCGGCCGAAATCAGTGAAGTATTGAAATTCAGGTTATAATCTTCTGCTGCATCGTCCGATCCGTCAACACCCAGGCCAATTAATCCGCTTCCGGCGCCAAATTCATAAGCATTGCTGACCGGATCTTTCAGAATCAGGTTAATCGTTCCGGCGATGGCATTGCTGCCGTATAAAGCCGAACCTCCGCCCCGGATCACTTCCACCCGTTCGATCATGTTCGAAGGAATCAGTTCCAGCCCGTACACACCGGCCAGTCCACTGAATATCGCCCGTCCGTTGATTAAAATCTGAGAATACGGGCCTTCCATGCCATTCATCCGTACCTGGCTGAAACCACAGTTTTGGCAGTTGTTTTCCATGCGCAAGCCCGGACTGAAATTCAATCCGTCGCTGAGGGTTTGCGACTGAATGGTAGCCATCAGTTGCGGCGAAATGGTGTTCACAATCACCGACGATTCGCGCCGGTTTTTTTCGTTCCGGTCGCCGGTAATTACAATTTCTTCCAGTCCAAGCACGTCTTCTTCAAGGCTGAATTTTAGTTCTTTTGTTTCCCCTTTCTGAATTTTAATGGTTTCCTCTTCCGGTTTGTACCCGATTACCTGAACCCGTACGGTGTAGGTTCCTTCAGGTAAATTAATCAACTGGAAATGGCCTGATTCGTCGGTTGTTGTACCGATGGTGGTGCCTTTGATAAAGACATTGGCAAACGGAAGATGTTCGCCGTTGGCAATTACATGGCCAACAATGTTGGCATCGGTTTTTTCCTTGTCAGGCCCTGTATTGCCGGCGTATGTAAAAGTAGCAATATGCAATAGCACCATTGCACTTAAAAGTAAATGCTTCATATAAATTTTTAAAGAAATTGGATAATTTGATTTCTGGTTTTACCTAGAATGTTATGCACAAATGGGAGGTGCACGCTGTGAGTTGTCAGCAATAAAAATATCCTTTGGAAAAAACTCAGGTAAAAAGACAAGTTCTTCCTGAAAATATGTATAGTTAATGAAGTCAAACGAATAATCGGAGATAGTATAAAAATCGATGCAGAAACTCTGCAAAAAGAAAAAATCTTTACCGGAGTGCTGGTGGCTGGATGGCTTTTCGCTGTCGGCATTCTTTGCAAACGGATGGGCATGGGTTATCATGATCCCGTTGGGCAAAACATGCGTGTGCCGGTTCATCACCGAATTGCCAAGTATTATAAAGTATGCCGGGAGCAGTAATACAAAGCCAAACCTGATATATCGACGGAAATATTTTAACATTGCAGTGCAAAATTAAGAATGATTCCAAATAAAAGACGAAATGCCTGATTTTTCGGCACTTGATTTTACATTAATTTTGAATGGGAAGAATAGATTTCAAATGAGCAGGTGATTATTTTTTCCGGGTTGTGGTGTAATTTACCAGTTCAATAAGCGACTCGCGTGATTCACTCTCCGGAAGTTGCCTGATCTGACCGATGGCCTTGTCTTTGAATTCATTCATTCGCTGTTCTGCATATTCCAGACCTCCTTTTGCAACCACCAGATCGACCAGTTCCTTTACTCTTACGGCATTTTTGTTTTTCTTTTTAACCAGCCCGAGTATCCTTCGTTTTTCGGCCTTGGTCGATTGTTCCAGCACATACAGCAAAGGCAGGGTTATTTTCTTTTCCTTGATGTCGTTCCCTGTTGGTTTACCCAGAATTCCCTTCGACTGGTAATCAAAAATATCGTCTTTAATTTGAAAAGCAATTCCTACATCAAGCCCGATTTGAAACATTTTTTCAATTTGTTCATCGTCTTCGGTGACCGAGGCTGCTCCCATGGCCATACTGGTTGCAATCAGTGAAGCAGTTTTCTTTCTAATGATTTCAAAATAAGTATCGAAATCGATGTCAAGTTTACGGCTTTTGCGCATTTGCAAAATTTCCCCTTCGCTCATGTCTTTCACAGCCCGGCTGATCAAATGCAGGTAGCGGTATTTGTTTTCATCCAATGCGTTGAGGAAACCGCGCGCTAAAATATAATCGCCAACCAGTACGGCAATCTTATTTTTCCAAAGCGCATTAATCGAAAAACTTCCCCTCCGTTCATACGATTCGTCCACCACATCGTCATGCAGTAAGGTAGCGGTGTGCAGCAATTCAATACCTGAAGCAGCCAGCAAGGTCGATTCGTTAAATTCGCCCAGTATTTTGGCTGAAAGGAAAACGAACATCGGGCGCATCTGTTTCCCTTTTTTCCGAAGAATATACCGGATGACTATTTCCAGCAAAGGAATATCGCTTTTGATCGCTTGCTTAAAATAAGCTTCAAAATCTTTCAGCTCTTTTTTGATCGGTGATTGAATAATATCCAAAGAGGTCATCCAGCCAGTTTTTGTATGCTCAAAAATAAAAAATAAAATGACTTCTTCCTTTGAAATTTGCCTCTTCGTATTTTTATTGATTCTAAAATAGATGGCTTGTAGTATCTTTCTGCAAAATGGCACTAAATATTTATATATTTGCATTTGTTTTATAAAAAATCATATAATGAACTTTCAGGAAATGGATATCGATCGGCTCGAAATGGCTGCCAACATGCTAAAAGCCATGGCTCATCCGATGCGGATCGCAATTTTGAAGCATCTGGAAAACGGGAAAAAACTTACAGTTACCGAAATACATGAGCTACTCGGAATTGAGCAATCAACCACTTCACATCATCTGGGAATATTGAAAGACAAAGGCGTTTTATGCTCAAAACGGGAAGGAAAAAATACCTTTTATTATCTGAAGCACGACACCTTGGGGCAGATCATCGATTGTTTGCAGCGCTGCACCTGCGAATAGCAAAGAAAAGATACGGAATAAAAAAGCTACCCAAACGAGTAGCTTTCTTCTTAAAGGATTGTTAAAAGGCATCCTCCGCTTGCGGAATACGCCAAACCGATACTAAAATATCGCTTGTTCCCGAAGATTCCAACAATATCCGTAAAAATTCAAAAGAATATATTCTATAATATATTTTCAGGCCTTGACAGAGCTTGTTTTATCTTCACTACGGATTGGTTTTAATCTTTCTGCATGGCAGCATCGAATGCAATATCCGACGGTTCGAAATCGACATTTTTGACAAATTTACATGCCTCGGTAGCGCCAGCTTCGCGGTTCATGCCACTGTCTTCCCATTCAACGGAAAGTGGCCCCTTGTACCCGATGTCGTTCAATGCGCGGATAATGTTTTCGAAATTGATTTTTCCGTGGCCGAGACTCCGGAAATTCCAGAAGCGGCGGTTGTCGCCAAACTCAACATGTCCGCCAAAAACGCCAACAGTCATGGGTACATCGCTCCAATACACATCTTTCATGTGAACATGGAAAATGCGGTCGGAGAATTCGTAAATAAAACGGACATAATCGACCCCCTGGTATCCAAAATGGCTGGGGTCGAAATTAAAGCCGAAAGCCGGATGATAATTTAGCGCTTTCAACGCGCGTTTGGCTGATTCAATATCGAAGGCAATTTCCGTTGGATGTACTTCCAGTGCGAATTTCACCCCAATTTTCTGATATTCATCGAGAATGGGTTTCCAGCGGCGGGCAAAATCTTCGTAACCTTTATTGATCATATCCTGCGATGCCGGAGGAAATGAATACAACATGTGCCATACCGAACTTCCGGTGAACCCGATCACGGTATCCAGTCCGAGCCGTTTGGCCACATGTCCGGCATCGATCATGTCCTGTGCCGCACGTTGGCGAACTCCTTCCGGATCGCCGTCGCCCCAGATATAATCGGGCAAAATTCCTTTGTGGCGGTCGTCGATATTATCGCAAACGCATTGCCCCACCAGGTGCGATGAGATGGCAAATAATTTCAACCCGTATTTTTTTAGAAGGGTTTTCCGCTCATCGCAATAAGCCTGATCGGCTTTGTTTATTTCGATATGGTCGCCCCAGCAACAGGGTTCTATTCCGTCGTAGCCAAATGCTTTTACTTTTTGGCATATTGTTTCGAAAGGCAGGTCGGCCCATTGCCCTGTAAAAATTGTTACTGGTCTGCTCATTATTATTTTGTTTTATTGGTTTTTATTGTGAAAGTCAGAGGCTGACTTCAAGTCAGCCTCTGACTAAAAGATATCTAGAATTTAACCCATTTTACATTATCGTTGTAGCCAGCCTCAACTACTTTGTCGATGAACTGCATTCCCCGGATTCCGTCTTCAACTCCCGGGAAATCGAGCCATTCTGCTTTGGGTTCTTCTCCGTTCATCCGGGCGCGGACAGTAAGTGAAAAATTGCGGTAAATATTGGCAAATGCTTCGAGATACCCTTCCGGGTGTCCACCCGGAGTGCGGGTATTGAAAGTTCCCAGTGAATAATGGTTGCCGGTTCCGGTACGAATTATTTCTGTCGGACGGTTTGCCCATCTTACAAGTAACGAATTGGGTTCTTCCTGTGCCCATTCAAGGCCTCCTTTTTCTCCAAATACACGTATCCTCAGTGCATTTTCCACGCCTGTACATATTTGCGAGGCGATTAAAACACCCCTCGCACCATTGTTGAAACGCATTAACACAGCGCCATCATCATCAAGCAGACGACCGGGGACAAAAACGTTCAGCTCGGCGCAAATTTCAGTGGTTTTCAGGCCGGTAATGTATTCTGCCAGATGATGTGCATGGGTACCGATGTCGCCCATACAACCGGCTTTCCCCGAACGTTTTGGGTCGGTGCGCCATGAAGCCTGCGCGTTTCCGGAGTCTTCCACTTTCGACGCAAGCCAGCCTTGCGGATATTCCACAAACACTTTCCTGATTTTCCCAAGGTCGCCTTTGGCAACCATTTGCCGGGCATGTTTTACAGCCGGATAACCTGAGTAAGTATGCGTGAGCGCCAAAGTCATTCCTGTTTCCTGAAGTTTTTCCTGAAGCTGAAGCGCTTCGTCCAGCGTAAATGTGATGGGTTTGTCAATCACCACGTGGAAGCCGTTTTCCAAAGCCATCACTGCCGGTGCAAAATGGGCAAAATTGGGTGTTACGATTGTAACAAAATCCATGCGTTCGCTTTCCGGAAGTTTGACTTCATTGGCAAACATTTCCTGATAGGTTTTGTAAACACGATTGTCGGGGAGGAAATAGGATTTTCCGGAAGAAATGGAAATTTCAGGGTTCACGCTGAAACATCCGCAAACAAGTTCGATTTGATTGTCCATCAGGGCAGCAAGCCGGTGGATGGCGCCGATAAATGCGTCGCTTCCACCTCCAACCATGCCCATGCGTAATTTTCTATTCATGTTCATTTTGGGTTAATTGGTTACATTATATGTGAGGGTTTCACTTGAGGTGACCTCCCTTTGTTTAGTAAGAACGTAAAATTAGAAAACTTTTTCGTATCCGGGTGCTAAGATTCTCAATCTCCAATTAAAATGGATTGGAAATCGTATCACCCGGAAAAATTGAGATGTCCCTTTGCAGGGAAAATTCAATTCCTTATTTTTATCCGAAATTAAACTTAACCCAACAAAATAATGAAGAGAAGAGATTTTTTCAGAAACACGGCTTTTAGCGGCCTTGCCCTTAGCGGTTTTGCCGGAGCAAATACACTGCTTGCAGGAGAAAGCGTTTCGTCGAACAGCGCTAAATTCAAATTAAAATATGCGCCCCATCTGGGAACCTTCGGTGAGCATGCAGGAAAAGACCCGATTGACAACATCAAATTTATTTCCGATCAGGGTTTCCGGGCTATTTTTGACAACGGACTGATGGGCAAAGAACCTGCACTTCAGGAAAAAATAGCCAGTGAACTGGCCAAACGCGACATGGATTTGGGCCCCTTTGTTTTGTATGCCGATTTTAAAGTGAAATCGTTTGTGACACAGGATGCCGAAATAAAGGAAATGCTGAAAAAGAAAATGCAGGAAGGCATTGACGTGGCCAAACGCACGGGTGTAAAATGTGCGCTGGTGGTTCCCGGACGTTTCGACGAAGGTTTGGAATGGGACTACCAGACTGCCAATGTGATTGACAACTTGCGCATGTGTTGCGAAATAGTCGAAAAAAGCGGATTGCAACTGGTGCTGGAACCGCTGAACGCATGGACGAACCACCCCGGACTGTTCCTGACCAAAATTCCGCAGGCGCACATGATCTGCGAAGCAGTGGACCATCCGGCATGCAAAATTGTGAACGACATTTATCATCAGCAGATTACCGAAGGAAACCTGATTCCGAATATAGATAAGGCATGGAAATACATCGGCGCTTTCCATATCGGCGACAACCCTGGCCGCAACGAACCGGGAACCGGCGAGATCAATTACAAAAACGTTTTCAAACACATTTACGACAAAGGATACGATGGTGTTTTGTGTGCCGAACACGGGAAAAGCATCAAAGGTAAGGAAGGCGAACAGGCATTGATTGCTGCGTACCGTGCTGCCGATAGCTTTTAAAACCGATTTGTGATAGTTAAACTTCGTAAATCATGGATAGCGACAAAGGGCCTCACAAAGTGGGGCTTTTTTTACAGGTGATTTTAAGATTATTGATAACTTTATACGATTTCTTTAAACTGGGAAATGAAAAGATCGGTAACCAAAATAGTTGTCGTTTTGCTGGTAGTGGTTTTGTTACCGGTATTTTTCTACATTTCCGATCAGCTTGTTTCACTTAGCAAAAACGAAAAAATAGTAGAGGAGGTTTTTAGCAAGCAACTCGAATCCATTCTTTTTTCCGTCAACCAGCATTCTGAAAATATCGTTAAGCAATGGAGCAACCAGCTTTCCGTTCCGGTTGAAAGCAACAGCGAACTGATGCATGATATTGCCAACCGCCTGCTCGAAAACAACACTGCGGTTGAAAAACTCATTTTTTTTGATGCCGGTAAACAGGAATATCTTGCCGGATACAGCCTCCGGCAGGATTCAGCGGGTGAATTTCCTCTTCCTTCAAAATCAAAAATTGACGAACTCAAGGGGTATCTGGGTGATAATTACCAAAAAATTGAGTCCGTCGTGTACAAGGACAAACTGATCGTGTATTTTCTTGCGTTTCATTCCGAAAAGTTCATTTTGATTCAGATAATTGTTGATCCCCGGCTTTTTATTCAGCAACAAATGAGGCCGCAGATACAGCAGGTAGCACAGGAAATGTTTTATTTTCAGATTACCCAAACGGCAAACGATTCCATTGTGTTTTCAACAGGTGAAGCACCTGCCGAATTGGGGACGCTGCAAAAAACTGAACTTTGGTACCTGCCCGGATACGAGCTGGGTATCCGGTTGATTACAAAGACGCTGAACGAGATGGTGATCGAACGTCACCGGAAGCAGAATTATGTGCTTTGGGGACTCTTGCTGGTGGTTGTTGGAGGCGCTTTTTTCCTTTTCCGCAGCATTCGCAACGAAATCCGGCTGGCCGAAATGAAATCGGAATTTGTTTCGAATGTTTCGCACGAGATACGCACTCCGCTTGCTTCCATTAGTATGTATGCCGAAACACTGCTCTTGAAACGCGTAAAAACGGAGGAGCGCAAAGACGAATACCTGAAAACAATTCATACCGAAACACAGCGTCTGAGTGAGATGGTCAACCGTATTCTGAGTTTTTCGAGGATGGAAAAGAACAAGCGGGAATACACATTTGAGGCGGTTGACGTAAATCATATTATTCAGGAAGTATTGAAATCGTTTGAAGCACGTTTTCAGAAAAAAAATATTGACTGTTCTTTTCAGCCGGAACCGCAGCTTTCTCCCGTATTGGCCGATCGGAACGGACTCACTGAAGTGTTGGTCAATTTGGTTGACAATGCGGTGAAATACGGAAAAAACGAAGGCGCCAAGGTAATTGTCCGGACCATTCAGGCAAAAAATGAAGTTCAGATTGAAGTGGAAGACAACGGGATCGGGATTTCGGCGAAAGACAAAAAACATATTTTCGATAAATTTTACCGGGTTACCAAAGGCGATCTGGCGCTTCACGCGCAGGGTTCGGGCTTGGGACTGAATATTGTCAGCCAGATACTGAAAGCGCACAAGGCAACAGTTTCCGTTCAAAGCAAGTTAGGAGAAGGAAGTTGTTTCCGCCTGAAATTCAAAACGTATAAAGACGAGTGTCATGACTAAAATTCTTATTGTTGAAGACGAGCAGCCGATCCTGACGGGTTTACGTGACAACCTTGAATTTGAAGGGTACGAAGTGGAAACTGCCGATAATGGAACAGATGGTTTCCGAAAGATCAGCAACGAAGAGTTCAATCTGGTTTTATTGGATGTGATGTTACCCGGAATGTCGGGTTTGGAAATCTGTAAACAGGCGCGTAAAAAAGGTATTGAGGTGCCCATCATCATGCTCACGGCCCGTAGCGAAGAACTCGACAAAGTGCTTGGATTGGAATTGGGCGCCGACGATTACATTACCAAACCGTTCAGCCTGAGAGAACTTCTGGCGCGTATCAAAGCCATTCTCCGGCGGACTGCCAGAAAAGGAAATCAGGCCGACCAGTCTTCGTATGTAACCATCGGCCTGTTGTCGGTTTCGTTCGACGACTTTGATGCTCTTTCAGGAAACGAACAGGTAAAAATGTCGCACAAAGAATTTGAAATCCTTCATTATTTATATAAGAATGCAGGCCGTATCGTGTCGCGCGACGATCTGCTTGATGCCGTCTGGGGGCTCGACTACCAGCCAACGGCCCGCACCATCGATAATTTCATCCTCCGGCTGCGCTCGAAAATCGACACTCCTGCGACCCAGCATATTATTACTGTCCACGGTATCGGCTATAAATTGGTTTTATAGCTGCATTCATCATTCAATCTGTGACAATCCTGTGACAACTTGTGTTTATTTGTGACAGGGATTTGACAGCCGTGTTACATGTCCACCCTAGATTTGTACTGTGAAAACAATTAAACAATTAATCAGAAAAAACAGTACAGTCATGAAAACAATTAAAATTTTTAAAATCATTTGTCTTATTGCTCTCTTTGCAATCATTGCCCATGTAGCAGTTGCCAACTCATCTTCTTTTGCCGATGCAAAAAAGAATCTGAATGAAACCTTGTACAAGGTCATCAAAAATGACTTTAAAAAATTAGGTAATTATTTATACGAAAACAACATCGACCGTCTTGAAGAAGTAGTAACAGTTGTTGTTGCTGTTGACGATTTTCAGCAGGTGAAACTTTTACAGGCGAAATGTGATAACTGGCAGGGTACCGAATACGTTAAGGATTTGTTTTTGAAAAATACCATTAAAGCCGATCCTCTTTTGTGTGGAAAGAAGTTTATCATTGATTTACGTTTATTGTACATTACAAAATAATCCGGGTTTTTATGCCCGGGTTATTTCAAATTATTTAATTTTAGAAACGTCATATATCCTGGAAATGCATCGAAATATTCTATTAGTAACTCTTCTGCTGCTTGCTTCCGGTTTTTGCAGACTGGAGGCGGCAGACTGGAAGCAACTGGTTGATTTACGCGGGATGTGGTCGTTTACAGTGGGCGACGACCCGCTTTGGGCGCAACCCTCTGCCAATACCGGAGACTGGGATGCACTTCCCGTTCCCGGCGATTGGGAACGATATTACCAGGGATACAACGGGTATGCCTGGTACCGAAGAACATTCACCATGCCAACCATATCAAGCCAGCAGGATATCATCCTGCTTTTGGGTTCGATTGACGATGTCGATGAGGTTTTTTTGAACGGCAAGAAAATCGGACAAACCGGTAAATTTCCGCCTAATTTTGTTACTGCATACTCAGTCGAACGACAATATCGTGTTTCAAAGAATCTGCTTAATACGGGTGAAAATGTGATTGCGGTACGGGTGTACGACGAGACGAGAGGCGGAGGATTTATCAGGGGTGATAAAATCGGTTTTTATATTGACAGGAATGTAAGTTTTCTCGAATTTAATTTAAGCGGGGACTGGAAATTTTCCACCGACACGGACTGGAATTTTAAAAACCCTTCGTTTGACGATCAACATTGGGAAACCGTTTATGTACCCGCAAGTTGGGAATCGCAGGGATATGAAGACTACGACGGATACGGATATTACCGGAAACAATTTAACTTACCGGCAGAATTTACAAAAAATGGGAATTACCTGATAATGGGGAAAATTGATGATACAGACCGGGTTTATCTGAACGGACAACTCATCGGACAGGTTGAGGATATGACCGAATACAGCCGCTTTAACAGAAGTAACGCTTACCGGCTTTACCGCATTTACCGGATACCGGACGATTTGCTGAGAAACAAAAACGTAATTGCCGTTGAGGTAATGGATAATATGGGTGTTGGCGGAATTTATGAAGGTCCGGTTGGAATTTTGTCGCGCGACAGGATGTTGCGTTTCAGGGAAAATATTTTAGACGAAACGGGAGAGGATAATCCTCTTCGAATTATTTTTAAGCTTCTTTTTGAATGATTAATCAGATACGAAATATTGCCTTCTTTTGGGTTGTGCTGTTGTTTGCAGGCAATATGTCTTCTTTTTCCGGGGAAATTAATTTGAACGGGGAATGGAAACTCAGAATTGGGGACAACAAAAATTGGGCGGACCCTGCATTTAACGATGCCGACTGGGCTGTAATCAATGCACCGAAACCGTGGGAAGACCAAGGTTTTCGGGGGTATGACGGAATGGCCTGGTACCGGAAAACAATTACGGTCGGATCTGATTTTCAGGGACAGGATTTGGTGTTGCAACTGGGCTACATCGACGACATTGATGAAGTTTTTGTCAACGGGCAAAAAATCGGGCAAACAGGCAGTTTCCCGCCATCTTACTCAACAGCATACAATGCATTGCGCCGGTATCTGCTTCCCGGAAAGTTTCTCCGTTTCGGAAAAGAAAATGTAATTGCGGTACGGGTTTACGATTCGCAACTGGAAGGTGGAATTGTTGGCGGCGATCTGAAAATTTATTCTGAAGGAAAATCTCTAAATCTCGATATCGACCTTTCCGGAAACTGGATGCTGAACCGCGGAATGGAATCAGACCCTTCGAAAGCAAAACCGATTATTGTACCGGGAATGTGGGAAAATCAGGGGTTCGATTACGATGGGTATGCTGTTTATGCCACCCGTTTTGCCGTTCCAAAACACTTGGTTGGCGAACGAATGGTTTTGTTGGCTGGCCGTATCGACGACATCGACAGGGTGTATATCAACAAGCAATATGTTGGTTCGACCGGTAAATATTTCGACCGTATTTGCGATGAAAATTATCGTGAATTCCGGAATTATTTTATTCATCCGGAAGTTTTGAAGGCCGGTGAAAACAGTATCGAAATAAAAGTTTACGATGAACATGGGGAGGGAGGAATTATACAGGGCCCTGTTGGCATTGTCACCCAGAAAAAGTTCAGGGAATATTGGAAATCGAAACGGAAATACTGATCACACTCAATTCCTGATTTTCACCAAATACATATTTTTCAGCGATTTTTCCCTGGTTTTCGGGTTCAGAAACCGGATCGACTGTCGCGTCAGTTCTTTGTGTTTGAATACAAAAAACTCATCAAACTCAATCCCTTTTGTTTTTAACTGAAGATATGCCACTTCGTCCATGTATAACCATGTATGAGGTTGTTTCACGATTTCCGCAAGTTGATCAGCGTCCTCAAAATAAAATCCGGGTTTTTTGCAGTAAAAAAACAATTCGCGGTGAATGGAATTGCAGGTATGCAAAACATCGTCGTTACCGGCCAGTTTGTTAAATGTATTGCAGGCCGGAATGGTTGAATGGTAGCTGAACATACCAGGGAAAAGTACCAGGTTAAATGAGAAATTAATCGCCGAAATTCCAATCACTGAAATCAGTACAAAACGAAGAATCGAGTCTGTTTTCAGAATTACAAAAACGGAAATCAGGGCAAGAAGCCCCCAAATAATCCAAAACAAGGCGGAAGAAGGGAAAAGAAAAAAAGCAACCAACCCGGCAAAAACTACAAACCCGGGACCGAGGATCAATATCAGGATGGTAAGGACTTTCCGAAGCCGGAGAAATTCTTCCGACGAAAAGATACGGTTCAGCCACACGGCTGTTACGATTGCGATAAGCGGGCTGATTACCAGCAGGAAATGCGGCGCTTTTGCTCTTGCCACCGAAATGATAAGCCAAAATAGAGCAATTCCGCTGAACAGGATGAAATCGCTGTTTGGGCGGTCTTTCCATTTACGGGCGAGCAAATCTTTTCCTTCAAGATAAAACGAAAGAAAAAACCACAACGACCAGGGAAGCAAAATGTACAGCGCGGTATGGAAATAAAAAAACAGGTCGTTGTTGTTGCCCTTGTATTCGCCGCTCATCCGCCCGAAATTGTTTTCCCAGAAATAAAAGCGCAGGCCTTCGAATCCCAACTGTCCGTATATTCCGATAATGGTTGGAAGAAAAAACAGCATCAGGATAGGAATTCCGAGTAGCCATCGCGGGTGAAAAAGTTCGCGGTATTGTTTGCGGGCCAGCAAATGGCCTCCGATTGCAAGAGAAGGAACTGCCAGAGCAATCAATCCTTTTGATAAAACAGCCAGTCCGATCCCGGTAAAACCAAGTACAAACTGAATATTCTTTTTCTCTTTCAGAAACGTAAGCAGTTGCCACAAACCGAAAGCAGTAGCCGATGCCATTAAAATATCGGTATGGATATCGTTTGAAAAAAGAAGCCAGATTTCGGAAGACATCAAAATCAGCATCGCCAGCAGGCCGGTTTGCCGGTCGTACAACAAACGTCCCAGTCGGTAGGTGGAATAAAAACCCAACACAGAAAACAGCAAAACCGGCAGTTTGAAGACAACGGCTGACACGCCAAACAACTGAAAAAACAATGCGCCCAGCCAAAAAATAAGATGTGGTTTCTGATCGTATGGATGGTGATGTATTTGAAGGTTAATCCAGTCGCCTGATTCAACAATATTCCGGCTGATGGCAGCATATTTTCCGGCATCGCCGGTCAGAGGAATAAACAAGCCGCTGAAATACACCAACGACAATAAAACAATACTCCATTGAATCAACCGTGTGTCGGGTCTCGATTTGTCCACTCTTGAGGGGGTTTATTTGTTTCCTTCGCAAAATTAAATGAAGAAAATTAAAGACTTTGGTAAAAAGGGAAAAATTACAACAATAGACAGGAATTTCAGAAAAGTTTATTTTTCGATTTCACGATAAGGCGATTTCAGTTTTCTTCCTCCATATTCATATCGTTCGGTCATGATATGCAATATTTCGTTGGCGGTTGACTCGATCGGTTTGTTGGTCACGTTTAGTACTTTAAACTTTCCGCGCTGAAAAACAAAAAATGCATTCCGGATTTCCTCCCTGACATATTGTTCGCTGGTGTATTCCGTTTCGGTAGGCATGTTAAAACTCTGCATCCGTTTGATGCGGTGGACAATCAGGTTGGGCACGCTGATGTTTAGTCCAAATACCCGGTTGGGATCTACTTCAAACAATTCTTTGGGAACCGGGATGCCTTTTACGATGGGTACATTAGCAACTTTCCAGCCGTACATGGCCAGGTACACACTCAACGGCGTTTTTCCCGAACGCGAGACGCCTGTCAAGATAATTTCGGCTTGGTGCAAACGTTCGGGTTTCAACCCGTCGTCGTGGTTCAGAGTAAATTCAATCGCTTCGATACGGTCGAAATACTCGGCATTGATTTCGCGGTACAAACCCGGGTGTTTCAATGGTTCTATATCAAGGTGCTGATCAATGTATTCGGCCAGTTCTCCCATAAAATCAATTACTTTAACCTGGTAAAATGTACCCAGCTCATTGAATTTATCACGGAGCTCCGGGTTCACCATGGTATGGGTGATCAATCCTCCGTCAGCTTTGGCTTTCAGAATAATTTTCTCGATTTCTTCAACGGTGCCAATGTCCGGAACAATGACAACCGGAATGTTGTGGTTCGGATACTGGATCAGCAGGGATTGAACCATATTGTTTCCCGCCAGTCCCTTTCCTCCGGAGACCACATAAATTGGAGGCGGCTTCTTTCCGTTTTTTCGGTCCATACTATTTTCGAATCAGATAGTTTGTTAAACACAACTACTAAATTAAGCTTTTCATGCGATAAAAAGAGGTAAAATTTGAGTGGTGAAAAATAATTGAACAGAACATATAAATTTTTGTAAAAAAAAATTCATTTGTTCTTATATTGTTTGTACTTTAAAGCCGGGAAAAACTCTATAAAATTATGTACTATATCGCAGAAACAAATCGCTACGATCGTATTCCGTATAAACGTAGCGGAAAATCAGGATTAAAATTACCGGCTATCTCACTTGGCTTATGGCAAAACTTTGGTGGAGTCGATTCATTTGAGAATGGCAGGGCTGTATGCAAAAGGGCGTTTGATCTGGGAATCACGCATTTCGACCTGGCAAATAATTACGGGCCTCCTTACGGATCGGCAGAAGAAAATTTTGGGAAGATTCTTCGGACTGATTTTAAAAATTACCGTGATGAGATGGTTATTTCGACCAAAGCAGGGTATGATATGTGGCCGGGTCCTTACGGAGAATGGGGAAGTCGCAAGTATATGCTCTCCAGTCTTGATCAAAGCCTGAAACGGATGGGGCTTGACTATGTGGATATTTTTTATTCGCATCGTCCTGATCCGGAGACACCTCTTGAAGAAACCATGGGCGCTCTTGCCCATGCAGTAAAACAAGGGAAGGCATTATATGTTGGTATTTCGAACTATCCGACCAGCCTGACGCTGGAAGCTTCGAAAATTTTAAAAGAACTGGGGACGCCATGTCTGATCCATCAGCCAAGATACTCAATGTTGGATCGTTGGGTGGAAGATGACGGATTGCTTCCTGTTTTGGAACAGGAAGGTATTGGTTGTATCGCTTTTTCTCCTCTGGCACAGGGTCTGCTTACCGACCGTTACCTGAATGGTATTCCGAATGGATCAAGGGCGACAAAAAGCCGTTTCCTGAAACCGGAACAGGTGATTGGATCGTTGGTTAAAATCAGGCAACTGAACGAAATGGCCATCCGGCGCGGACAAAGACTGGCACAAATGGCTCTGGCGTGGGTCTTGAAAGATCAACGGGTTACTTCGGTACTGATTGGTGCAAGTTCTGTTGCTCAATTGGAAACCAACGTGGCATCGCTGCATAATCTGACATTTTCGGAAGAAGAATTGCAGCAGATAGATACAATCCTGAATACCCCGGTAGTAATAACAAAACGTACCCTGGTTGTTCCTCCGGGTATGATGAGGAAGGACATTGAAGACCAGGAAAAAGTTCCGGGTGGTTCACGGCACGATTTTATTAGAAATCTGGCAGATCGATTGGCCAAGAATAATTAATTAATTTTGTTTTCTAATTAGTTTCCCCCGCGGAATTCTGTTTTCATTGATTGTAAGCAGCTTTCGGCGGGGGAAATTTTTTGCTTCAAAATCAGGACAGTTTTATCATTGTGGTGACCGACCTAAAATCTCTTGTTTGATGACATTTTCCGGAACATGCTCGTCTCATCCTTTTTCCTATTTTTGTAATAATGATTGATCAGTCTACTATAGAACGGATTATTGATGCAGCGGAAATTACCGATGTGGTTTCCGAATTTGTAACTCTTCGCCGGCGTGGAGTAAACCTGCTGGGGCTGTGCCCGTTTCACAATGAAAAAACACCTTCGTTCACGGTTTCTCCGGCCAAAGGAATTTTTAAATGCTTTGGTTGCGGAAAAGGGGGAAATTCGGTCAATTTCATCATGGAGCACGAGCAGTTGACATACCCCGAAGCGCTGCGATGGCTGGCAAAGAAATATCATATCGAGATTGAGGAGAAAGAGGAGACGGAAGAAGATAAGCAACTGAAAGACGCACGCGAAAGCATGATGATCGTTTCCGAATTTGCCAAAAATTATTTTCACCGTTATTTGCTGAAAGAAAATGAAGGACGCACGATCGGGCTTAGCTACCTGAAAGAAAGGGGCATCCGCGACGATATCATCAAAAAATTTGAACTGGGTTTTTGCCCCGACGGGAAAGATATATTTACCCAGGCGGCACAACAGGAAGGGTACAAAATAGACTTCCTCGAACAAACAGGATTAACGGTCCGCCGCGACAATTGGGTAGCCGATCGTTTTGCCGGCCGGGTGATGTTTCCGATCCACAACATTGCCGGTCGCGTTATTGCTTTTGGCGGCCGTATTCTGAAAGACGATAAGAAATCGGCCAAATACCTCAACTCTCCCGAGTCGGAAATTTACCATAAAAGCCGTGTGTTGTATGGTATTTTTCAGGCCAAGCGCGATATTACCCGGCTCGATAAATGTTACCTGGTGGAAGGTTACACCGACGTGCTTTCATTTCATCAGGCAGGAATTGAGAATGTGGTCGCTTCGTCGGGAACGGCGCTCACACCCGACCAGATCAGGCTGATCAGACGGTTTACGCCGAATGTGACCATCATTTACGACGGCGATGCGGCGGGCATCAAAGCTTCTTTGCGCGGAATCGACCTGGTGCTGGAAGAGGGCGTCAATGTAAAAGTGCTGCTGCTGCCCAATGGTGAAGATCCCGACAGCTTTGCCCGTTCGATGAGCGCGTCGCAACTGACCGAATACATCAAAGCCAACGAAACCGACTTTATCCGGTTTAAAACACAACTGTTGCTCGGAAGCACTGAAAGCGACCCCGTTTCGAGGGCGCGACTGATCAGCGATATTATGCAATCCATTGCTGTGATTCCCGATGCCATTACCCGTTCGGTTTACATCAAGGAATGCAGCAAACTGCTTGATGTTCACGAAAATGTTTTGTACACCGAAATACGGAAAATTCTTCAGAAGGAAAACGAAGATCAGCAACGAAAAGACATACGGGAACAAATAAAAACCAAACAGGCTTCGGCTTTGGTCGCAGAAAAAGCGACAATAGCCAATCCTTTTGAAATTGAAGAACGCGAAATTCTGCGTATCCTGCTGAAACATTTTGGACGGGAAATTTTTGAAGTGGAAAGCGATGACCCGAATGAACCAGTACTCCTTACTGTCGGGCAATATGTTCTTGGGGAATTGGATACTGACGGACTGACGTCGAATAGCGATGACATCAACCGAATGCTTGATATTTTCAGGGAAAACTGTGAAAACAAAGATTTTGAACCGGCCCGTTTTTTCATTAATCATCCGGAGGCCGGACTGAGCAAAATGGCCAGCGACCTGTTGTCTGAAAAATATGTGGAAAGCAAACGCTGGGTGAAAAGCGGCGCTTTTGTGGAGGCCGAAGCCGATATTCTCGACCTGCTGGTACCGCGCATCGTTCAGGAATACAAGCTAAGAAAGGTAAAAGCCATGCTCAAACAAATTGAGAAGAAAATTCAGCAAACCAGTACTGACGGGGATTTCGCAAGAATTATGGAGTTGCAGAATCAATATATCAACCTGAAGAAAGTTGCAAAATATCTTTCGGAACAATTGGGGTTCAGGGCAATAAATTAATTCCGCTATTTTTGTTACAGAATATTTCAACCAACATCGATGAGAACTTATTTTATTGAAGACCGCACCGAAATTGAAAATATAATAAAGGCATGTAAAACCTGTTACGTGGCCATGTCCGATGAAAATATGCCGTATGTTTTGCCCATGAATTTTGCCCTCGACGGAAACACGGTCATCCTTCATTCGGCACAACACGGGCGAATGTGGGAAACCTTGAAAAGAAACCCGAAAGTTTGCATCAACTGGACTTTGGGAGAAGAACTGGCATGGCAGGACGAACAGGTGGGGTGCAGTTATCGGGTTAAATCGAAAACGGTGTTGGTGGAAGGCACAGTCGAATTTATTGACGAATATGATGAAAAAGAGCGAATGCTGAAACTAACGATGGCGCAGTACAGTTCGCTGGAATTTAAATTCAATACCCCTGCGATAAAAAATGTAGGAGTGATTAAGGTACATATCGACAAAATTTCGGCAAAAGAATTTGGGGCAAAAGCAATTACCCCGTGGTCAAAAGATTAATAGGGAGGTTGAAATAAAAAACCAAAATACGAATTTATGATTTTTGTAAGCGGAGGAACCGGATTAGTTGGCGCCCATTTGCTGTACGATCTGACAAGTGCGGGAAAAACGGTAAAAGCGTTGAAAAGACCGACCAGCAATGTAAACTGGATAAAGAAAATATTCTCGTATTACTCGCCTGCTTACGAACAGCTTTTCGACCGGATCATCTGGGTTGAAGGCGACTTGCTCGATTACTTCAGTCTGGAAGACGTGCTGGAAGGCGTGCATATTATATACCACTGCGCCGCGATGGTCTCGTTTCATGGCGACGACCGTGATGCCATGGTAACCAACAATGTAAAAGGTACTGCCAACCTGATTGACGCTGCTATCCACAACAAAGTTTCCCGTTTTTGCCATGTGAGCTCAATTGCTGCGTTGGGCAAAACGCAGGACGGCAGCGAAATCAACGAAGAAACATACTGGACTCCGTCGAAACGCAAATCGGGCTACTCGCTGAGCAAGTTTTTTTCTGAAATGGAAGTCTGGCGGGGTATTGAGGAAGGGTTGGAAGCGGTGATCGTGAACCCTTCCATCATCATCGGGCCGGGCAACTGGGACATTGGCAGTCCGAAACTGTTTCAATCGATTTTTAAAGGGCTGAAATACTACACAAAAGGGATCACCGGCTTTGTGGATGTACGCGATGTGGTAAAAGCTATGGTGCTGCTTGCCGAAGACCCGCATTTCGGGACCATCAAAAACCAGCGGTTTATTTTGAATGCAGGAAACATCAGTTACCAGGAATTTTTCAACCGGATAGCCGATGCGCTGAACCGTCCCCGCCCGAAAAATTTTGCCTCCGACATGAAACTTCAGGTCGCCTGGAGGATGGCCCGGACAGCCAGTTTTTTTACCGGCAAACGCCCTGTAATTACCCGCGAAACAGTTTCAGGAACCAACCTGAACAACAATTATTCAGGCGATAAAATTGTAAAATCAATAGGTTTTAAATACCGCGATCTCGATCAGTCGATCAAAGATATTGCTGAAATATTTCTGAAAGATATGGTAATTTGATCTGTACATGTATGGAATCATAATTTATATCATTTTCTGTCCGGAGTCATAAAACTTATTTTGTATTTTAACATACCATTTTTGTAATGGGAAGGTCATTGTCCGTACCAAATCTTTATTACTAACTTTAATTGATTGCCATGCAAACATTATTTTTCCGAATTTCTTTCCTGATTTTGTTTATCCTTCCTTTTGGGTCATTTGCCCAAATCGATCTGAATCAGTTGGCTCCGGTTGATCCGGAAGTAAAAATCGGTAAACTGCCCAACGGGATGACCTACTACATCCGTCATAACGAGGAACCAAAGGACCGTGCCAGTTTTTACATTATTCAGAACGTAGGGGCCTTGCTCGAAAATGATAATCAGAACGGGCTTGCCCATTTTCTGGAACACATGGCCTTTAACGGCACTCAACATTTCGAAGGGAAAGGGATCATTAATTTTCTGGAGAAAAACGGAGTGGCATTTGGGCGTAACATCAACGCCTATACTGCGTTCGACCAAACAGTTTATAACCTTAGTGATGTGCCAACCACCAAGGAAGGACTGGCCGACTCGTGCCTGTTGGTTCTGCACGACTGGTCTCATTACCTGTTGCTGACGGAAGAAGAGATTGATGCCGAACGTGGTGTTATTACCGAAGAATGGCGTACCCGGCGCAATGCAGCTTTCCGTTTGCGCTCGCAGTTTTTTCCGGTTTTGCTGAAAGGCTCAAAATATGCGGTCAGAGATGTTATTGGCGACCTCGATGTAATAAAAAACTTTGAATACAAAACCTTGCGCGATTTCTATCATTCATGGTATCGGACCGACTTGCAGGCGATTGCCATTGTCGGAGATATTTCAGTGGATGAAATTGAAGCAAAAGTAAAAAAACTGTTCTCTGAAATTCCTGCTGTTGAAAATGCCCCGGTACGTGAATCGTATCCGATTCCGGAGCACGATGAGGATTATTACGTGCTTGCTACCGACAAAGAAGCATCGCAAACGGCAATCCAGATTTTGACCCTGATTCCGAATAAAGATGAAAAGGAAAAGAACCTGAATGACTTGCGCTTACAACTGGTTCACTCGCTTTTTAATTCGATGTTTAATCAGCGTATTTCTGAACTATTGCAAAAGGGAACTCCTCCGTTTATTACCGGTACCAGCTCAATTGGCGGTTTTTTGCGCGGCTACGATGTGTACACCATCGGGGTAACAGCGAAACCAAATCAGGAAGATATTGCGCTGGAGGCAATTCTCATTGAAAACGAACGGGTAAAACGGTTCGGCTTTACAGGTTCGGAACTGGAACGTGCAAAAACCAATTACCTGGCCCGACTGGAAAGTTCGTACAAACAAAAAGACAAAATCGACAACGATAGTTATATCAGTAATTACGTTGAACATTTTATACTGAAAGACGACATTCCTTCCTTCGACTTTGAATACGATTTTTCAAAAAAGATGATTCCGACGATCAGTGTTGAAGAAATTGCTGTGCTCTCGAAAGAATGGATGAAAGAACAGAACCGCACCATAATCATTACCGGCCCGTCGGAAGATGCCCGTCACCTGACGGAGGCCGAAACAAAAGCGATCATTGCGAAAGTGAAAAGTATGCCTGTTGAACCGTATGTCGATGTGGCTACTTCGAGTTCGCTGATCAGCGGAGAATTGAAAGGTTCGAAGATCGTAAAAACCAAAAAGCTCGATCAGTTTGATGCGGTGGAATGGACACTGGCAAACGGAGCAAAAGTTATTTTCAGAAAAGCTGATTTTGAAAAAGACCAGGTGACATTGAGCTCATTCAGCCCGGGTGGAAATTCACTTTTAGACGATAAATATGTTGAATCAGCTTCGGTACTTGGTGCCTTTGTCGGCAACTACGGGCTTGGCGATTTTGATGCCATCACCCTGCGGAAAATGCTGACCGGGAAAAAAGTTTCAGTAAACACAAACATCGGAACGCTAACCGAGGGTATCAGCGGGTCGGGGACGCCAAAAGATTTTGAAACCATGCTTCAACTGGTGTACCTGAGTTTCGAGAAACCACGTTTTGATCTCAATGCGCATAATGCCTACATGGCCCGATACAAGGCGTATGTTGCCAACATGGCAAACAATCCGCAAAAAATAATGCAGGACTCGCTCAGTATGATTCTCACCAATTACCATCCGCGTACGCGCATTTTTAATGTCGATCTTTTGGATAAAGTTGATTTCGCGCAGATTGAAGAGATCTACCGTTCCCGGATCAAAGATGCCAGCGACTTTACATTCATTATTGTTGGAAATATCGATGAAACTGAGGTAAAACCTCTGGTTGAAAAATACATTGGCTCGCTCACCGACATCGACCGGAAAGAACAATGGAAAGACCTCGGAATAGAAATGCCAGAAGGGAAAACCCACAAGGACATCAGTATAAAAATGGAAACGCCAAAATCGAATGTGAATCTTGCGTATTCTGCCGGTTTGAAATATACTCCGTGGAATAATATGGCGCTTTCGATCATTTCAGGCATTTTAAAGCTTCGCTATACCGAAAGCATTCGTGAAAAAGAAGGCGGAACGTATGGTGTGAGCGTAAAAATGGATTTATCGCACTATCCGAAACCCGAAGCGTCGGCGAATATTACATTCGATTGCGATCCGGAAAAAGCAGATCACCTGAAATCGCTCGTTTACGGGGAAATTGATAAAATTATTGCGGAAGGACCGACCCAGGTTGATTTGGATAAAACCATTGAAAACATACGCAAGTCGAGGGAACAAAGCAAACAGCACAACAACTATTGGTCGTCGGCTCTGTATAATTATTATTTTCATGGAGTTGACAATAATGACCCGGCCAATTTTGAAAATATTCTGAATAAAATCACCACGGCAGACATACAAAAAGTTGCCAAACAGTTTTTCGGTACTGCCGATGTTGTTGATGTGGTTTTCTTTCCGAAAACAGAATAAGAACGAATTGAAAAGACATTGAAGAAAAGGCATCATTCAAAAAATGGTGCCTTTTTTATGCGAAACCAAGGGTTGCAATGCTCACCTTTGTATTCCGGGTAACCGACAGGATAGCCGACGCACAGGCCTCCAGGGTTGATCCGGTGGTGAGCACATCGTCAATCAGTAAAATATGTTTGCCTTCAAATTCGTCGGGTCTGTTCAGACCAAAAATACCTTCCACGTTTTCCCATCGTTCGTAGCGGCCTTTGCGGGTTTGCGAATCGGTATAAATCAGTCGTGCCAGATTATCAGTCGATAACGGTTTTTCCATTCGTTCGGCAATACCCAGGGCAATGAATTCACTTTGGTTGTAGCCCCGCTTTTTTTCTTTCTTTGGATGAAGCGGGACCGGGCAAATAATGTCAACCGAAGCAAACGACGACGATTTTGCCAGATCGATGGCAAAATGTTTGCCCAGTAAAATGCCAATTTCTTTCATCCCCTTGTATTTCAGAGCGTGGATCAGCTTCTGGTACTGGCTCCCCTTGTTGAAAAAGAAAAACGAAGTAGCTGCTTCCAGTTGCACCCGTCCGTAAAAAATTTCAGCTACCGGGTTCCGTTCTTGCAGATGGAAATTGGTGCGTGGCAGTTCGTGCAGGCATTGCAGGCAAACCAGTTCTTCCCGGTTCAGTAAATTGTTGCCGCAAACCAGGCAAATACGCGGAAAAAACAGCTCGATAAAATCATTTAGGTATGTGGAAATATTAAATTGCATGAGGCAAAAGTTTTGATGGATAAGTTACAAAATTTCCGTTAATACAACGGTAATGAATTATCCATTGAATAACAGAATGGTAACTTCCTGATAATACACAGATAATCTCCTTCTTAGATTATTCCCATAATTTTATCTCCGGAAAGTCAACTGGAATATTTCCCCAAAATTAAACGTTGTTCTTAATTTCCCTTCTTCCCGTTTTTTCCCCTTTTTTGAGAAATTGTCCCCAAGGTTGCCAGTCGGCAACCTTTTTTCTGCTCAATCTTTATGCAGTGCAATATTTTATTAATTTTGGAGCGTGTTAAAACCCAACTATAACTTAAATGGATCGTTATGCTTAAAAAGCTTGTTAATTTTTTTAAAACCAGAATTTTACTTATTCTCCTGATCGGTTTCGTGATCGGAATTGCAGTAATGATTTCTGCAAATAAAGCGATGGAAGAAACATCGACCAACGAATTTTGTGAAAAATGCCATGTTCATCCACATTCTACCGAGTCATGGAAACTTTCTACTCATTATGATAATCCAAGCGGCGTACATGTGAATTGTGTCGACTGCCATCTTCCGCCCAAAGGACATGGTTATACGATTGAAAAGGCCAAACTGGGCATACACGATCTGTACGGGTACTTATTTAAAGATACAGCCGATTTCAACTGGGACGCAAAATCAACTGTCGAACAGGCGCAGCATTTTGTTTTTAAATCGTCGTGCGTGAATTGTCATGCCAATCTTTTCCCGCTTACCCTCACCAAGGAAGGACAGGATGCTCACTTATATTACAGTCAGAATGAGAACGACTTGCATTGCATCAACTGCCACCTTCATGTCGGTCATTACGATCCCAACGCCAAGCATGAAAGTAATGTTGGTTTTGGTGCCGGCAACGATCAAAATACGATCGTTTATACCGAAGCAGTAAAGATTGAAAAGTTTGAGGATTTCACGGAAACTATTCCGAACTCAGCGGTTTCATTTAAAATGGTTGCTATATCCGGAGGCGAATTTACCATGGGAAGCAGTAGTGATGACAAATATGCCAAACCGGATGAACTTCCGGCCAAAAAAGTAAAAATCAGCCGTTTTTTTATGGCTGAAACCGAAGTGAGCTGGATTGAATACCTGACTTTTTATTCACAAACCGGAGCCGAAGGCCGTTCAACCGATACGGAAGGATCGCGTACCAGCGAGGTAGTGGATGCCGTTACCGGGCCAACCCCGCCCTACGGTCAACCCGACCAGAATTGGGGGCTGGGAAGCCGTCCGGCCATTACCATGCGTTACCATGCAGCCGAAACCTATTGCAAATGGCTGAGCAAAGTAACCGGTAAAAAATATCGTCTGCCAACCGAAGCCGAGTGGGAATATGCCTGCCGGGCCGAAACTTCCACTCCGTATTTCTTCGATGGCGACCCGAAAAAATATTCAAAAAACAATTTCTGGAATAAAATTACAGGCGCTGATACTACAAATATCAACACCTACGTTATCTATGCTGAAAACAGTGAAGGAAAAACACAAAAACCAGACCGAGTGAAAGCTAATCAATTTGGTTTAAAGAACATGTTGGGCAATGTAGCTGAATTTTGCAGCGACTGGTATGCTCCCGATACCTATAAAAACATACAGGATGGCTCTGTGGATCCGAAAGGACCGGCCATGGGAGAAGAGCGTGTTATCCGGGGAGGTTCGTTTAAAAGCGAACCTGAAGATGTGCGAAGCGCCTCGCGCGATTTCACACAATCGACCGCATGGATGAAGACTGACCCGCAGATGCCCAAAAGTATCTGGTGGTATTCCGACTGTACAAATGTTGGTTTCCGGGTTGTTTGCGAAGCGGACGAAACTTTGGATAAATGATCTTTTAAAACGAATAGTTTTTCATTACATTAGCGATGCAAAAATTGAGTTCAGACTTTATAACCCAAATAACTTAAACTGAATACCATGAGTGAATCGAACTTTTCAAGAAGAAAATTTCTAACGAATGCCGCGGCAATCAGCGCTGTTGGTGTTGTTGGCGTCAGCGCTTTGTCGTCGTGCGCCGAAAAGAAAAAAGTAGTTGAATTAAATTTACCGCCCCTTTTGGATCAAGCTCCCGATGGCAAACCGCTGAAAGCCGGTATCGTTGGTTGCGGAGGCCGTGGATCGGGGGCCATGCTTAACTTTCTTGATGCAGGGCCAAACCTGATTATCCATGCCTTAGGCGATGTTTTACAGGACCGTATTGATGATTGTCAGAAAAAACTGAAAAAGGAAAAAGGACTCGAAGTTCCGGTAGAAAACTGTTTTGTAGGTTTTGATGCTTACCAGAAAGTGATTGATTCGGGTGTTGATGTGGTTATTTTAGCTACTCCTCCGAAATTTCGTCCCGAACATCTTGACGCGGCAGTGAAAGCACGCAAGCATGTGTTCATGGAAAAACCGGTAGCCGTTGATCCGGTTGGTGCCCGCTCGGTACTGGCAAGTGGAAAAATGGCAGAATCGCTCGGTCTGGTGCTTGTTGCCGGAACACAACGCCGTCACGAACGTTCCTATATTGAATTGTTGAAACAGGTAAAACAAAACGACGCTATCGGTGAAATCATTTCGGCCAATGCATACTGGAATGGTGGTAAACTGTGGCACCGTAACCCCACCGCTGAATGGAGTGAAATGGAATACATGATCCGCGACTGGGTTAACTGGACCTGGCTGTCGGGCGATCATATTGTTGAGCAGCACGTTCATAACCTTGATGTGATTAACTGGTTTACTGAATCGCATCCAATAAAAGCAGTGGGTTTTGGCTCGCGTCAGCGCAGGCTTACCGGCGATCAGTTCGATAATTTCAGCATTGACTATACGTATGCCAACGGGATGCACATGCACAGTATGTGTCGTCAGATTAACGGCTGCGCGAACGGTGTTTACGAAATTATTCACGGAAGTAAAGGCCATGCCGATACCACCGGGCACAAACCAAAAATTATTGACAATGCAGGTACTGTGATTTTCGAAGCAGCCGAATCAAGCATCAACCCGTACGTTCAGGAACATATCGATATGGTGACCTGCATTCGTCAGGGAACCCCGTTGAATGAAGCTGAAAGTGTTGCCACTTCGTGCCTCGTTGGTATGATGGGCCGTGTTTCTGCTTACACAGGCAAAGAAGTAACATTCGACGAAATGATGAATTCGGACCTGAAACTGGGCCCCGATACCTACATCATGGGCGAAATCGGTTATATGAAAACAGCCAGCGTACCGATTGCTGGAGAAGCAGCCGAAGCATAAAAAAGAAATAAATCAGTCAATTCGGTAATACGAATTGCGTCCGGATCCCATCTTCTAATTTCTGAAGGTGGGATTTTTTTGCTTTAAAAATCAAAATGTTAGTCATCATCAGTCTTTAAAAGAGCAAATTGTTTATCTTTGAGGGCAGGGGAATACCCTGGATTTTGAAATAATTTTAGTATGTGGATTTTAAGCCCCCGGAAACGGGGGCTTATTTGTATTACTTTAAATTCTAACTGTCTAACCAACTTATCATGAAGAAACCAGTATGTGTTTTCTTATTTTTTGGACTTTTTGTGCATTCGATTGCGCAATCCCAGGATCTGCTTTCCGGAAAAATCACAAAGGAACAGCTCTCCCATAGTATCATTTCTCAGACTTCATGGCTTCCCTTTCCTAGAATTGATGATCGTGAAGGATGGAGCCGTGCCGACCGGCAACTGATGGAAAGTTATCTTTCAAAAGCTGAAGAGTACCTGAATTTTGAATGGCCATACATTCCGGCAACAAAGTCAATGTTGATCGTAAGGAACGGTAACCGCACGGAGTATGAAGCTATCAGTTTTAATAAAAGAAGGGTTTTGGGCACTTTATTGCTGGCTGAAATCTATGAAAATAAAGGCCGTTTTACCGATCAGGTTATTGATGGGATATGGTCCATCTGCGAAGAGTCGTGGTGGGGCGTACCTGCCCATTTGCCGGGTGGAGCCGAGTACAATGGTTTGGTTGATGTACGTGATCCGATTGTTGACCTTTTTGCTGCTGAAACAGCCACGTTCCTGGCCTGGATCGACTATTTTATGGGTGAAAAGCTGGATGCTGTTTCTCCTCAGATACGCGAACGGATTTATTACGAAACCAACAAACGCATTTTTGAACCTGCGATGGAAAAATCACATTGGTGGATGGGAGCAAAATTCGGAGGCCGTTTGGTAACGAACAACTGGACTCCTTGGATTTGTTCCAACTGGTTGAATACTGCCTTGTTGCTGGAGAAGAACAACGAGAAACGAACCGCGATGGTATACAAAATCATGGAGGTGCTCGATCAGTTTGTCAACCCATACCCGGCTGATGGCGGTTGCGACGAAGGGCCAAGTTACTGGGGGGCGGCGGCAGCATCGTTATTCGATAACCTTGCGATGCTGAATGAAGTGACCAACGGGGCATTTGATTATGTATTCGAAGATGAAAAGATAAAAAATATGGGCAGGTATATTTACCGGGCCCAGATCAGTGAGAAATATTTTCTGAATTTTGCTGATGCCGATCCGCAGCCGGGCATGTCGGCCAGCATGATCTACCGGTTTGGAAAAGCAATTGGCGACAACGATATGATGGTTTTCGGGGCATATTACCAACAGGGACCCTCCGGTGAACTGACCAAGTTCCATTTCTTCCGAAATCTGTATGAATTGTTTTTACAGAATGAATTTTTGAGGGCTGAAAAGCGCCTGCCTCTTCCGAAGGATGTTTGGCTGCCCGGCCTTCAGGTAATGGCTGCCCGCGATAGCGAAGGTACAACTGACGGCTTTTTTGTGGCAGCCAAGGGAGGGCACAATGCCGAAAGCCACAATCACAACGACATTGGCAACTTTGTTGTTTTTTACGATGGCTTACCTTTATTAATCGATGTTGGCCGCGGAACATATACGAAAAAGACATTCAGCAGTCGTCGGTACGAAATATGGTACAACTGCTCCGATTACCATAACCTGCCCACGGTGAACGGGAAAACCCAGTTGGTCGGCAGGGAATACGAGGCATCCGATGTGAAATACCAGGCATCCGACAATTCTGTTCAATATTCGCTGGATATTTCAAAGGCTTTTCCTGATGATGCAGGAATCAATAGTTTACAACGGACAATTCAGTATAAACGAGGCAAACAGGTGATGCTCACTGATATTTTCAATTTGAGAAAAGCGGAACAAATTACCGAACATTTTATGACTGTTTATCCGGCTGAAGTGATCAATCCGGGGCAACTGGTTATTCATTATCAAAATGAGACCGGTGATAAAAAAGATTTCATTCTCCGATACGACGCAAGAAAAATGAGCCTCAAAATTGAAAAAATTAAGTTTGAAACGGAAGAAGATCAGGGAGTGCTGCAAAAATGGGGCGACCGGATTTTTCGAATCAATTTTGAGTTTATTTCTCCCAAAATGAAAGATCAGGCATCGTTTGTAATTTCAGCGAAATAAAGTCGTTCACAAATAGTTTGTAAAATACCGGATTCATGTATTTTGAACCCGGTATTTTTTCTGATCAAAATTTTATTGGCAAACTGATTTTCAGATTCAAAAAAATGTAATACTTTTCTTGACAAATCAAAAAATCAACAGGCTATGAGTGAAATAAAATGCAATGAATGTTCGATGAGGGCGAAGTATGATCAGAACCCAAAATCGTTTATCGGGCGTTTCTGGCGCTGGCATATCAATTTTTGCCCCGGCTGGAAAGCATATATGAAATCGCTTTCAGCAGAAGAACGGCAGCAGGTTGCAGTAAAGTACAATCAGAAGAAGTTTATGAACTAGCATTGCCGGTTTCCGGAAAATAAAAAAGCGACCCGAAAAGGCCGCTTTTTTATTATGCTTGAATTGAATTGATTAGTCTACAATAGCCTTGAATTTTGGATCTTCAAAGTATTTTGCAAATTCCATATCGGTAGCAATTTTTGCTTTCAGTTCAGGTTTCATTTCAACTGCTTTCTGAAGGCTTTCGAACATCAGGTTTTCTTTGGCTGTGCGAACACCAACAATAGCCTTGAAATATTCTTTCATGTAGCAACCTTCCCAGGTACAGTTTTCCAGTGATTTGAGAGCGCCGTTGTTGTCGCCGGCCAAAATTTTTGCCAGACCAACATTCGGAGAATCAGAATCGCCGAATAATTTAACTGCTTTTTCGTATTCGCCTTTTTTGATGGCCAAAATACCCAGGTTGTAATTAACTTCTTTGCCTGCGCCTGAAGCGGCTCCAAAGTATGCTTCCGCTTTTGCGAGATCGCCTTCGAACAGTGCAACAGCGCCTAAGTTATTTTTGATGATAGGTTCGTTGTTTTTCAGTTTTTCAGCTTTTTCGAAAAGACTTTTTGCATCGGAATATTTGAATTGATTTACCAGAACCATACCTGCGTTGTTATAACCTCTCCAGTCGTCCGGGTAAACTTTCATCATCGAATTATAGATAGCCAGTTGTTTGTTTTTGTCTTTTGTTAAAGTTGCAGCATACAACAATTCGGCAGGATTCAAAGAAGCCGGATCAGAATCGGCCAATGCAGCAATTTCTTCATCGGTTTTACCAATCAGCTCGATGCTGGTAGTAATTTTTGCACGACGCAATTGAGGAAGAATCTGGTCGGCAACAGCAGTAAAGGCAGCCGAAAGATTTTTGATTTCGCGTTCGCGAACTTCAGGATCGGTGTACATTGAAAGTACGCGCAAGATCAATTCTTTATCCTGAATGCTTGATTTTTCCATCATTTCCTTGAAACCTTCCCAGTCTTCAGGAGTGAATTTTGTTTTTAACTGAGCTTCGATTTTTTCCTTTTTCAAAGTACTTTTTACAAATTCAGAAGAAGTTGATTCACGTTTTCCTGAAAGTTTGGTATTCAAATCGAGTTCACCATCCGGCGATGCGTAAGCCGAAACTTCAATGCCTTTCAGTTCTTTACGTTCTGCTTCAAAAGCATCTTTGGTGTACTGTTTCAGTTTGGTAATATCTTCCGCAGTTAATTCTGTTTTGCGGATGTCCGACTTGTTGATCAGGTAATGGATGTCAGCAGTGTAGTCGTCGGGAACAATCCTCTGGAACGGGTCGATGTTCGGATCGTATTTGCCGGTTGTGTTGGCTTCCCTGCGTACTCCCAAAATCGGAGACGGGTAGTTCAGCACCAGCGTAGAGGTTGCAAGTACGCCTTTACCAATTTGAATCGGATCGAAATCAAGGCTTTTTGCACCTTTCGACGCAGTAATCCGGACTTCCAGATCAGACAATCTCATTGCGTCAGCAAATGCAGTGTTGTCTTTGTAAGAGAAGTTTCCGCCGGTAGTGTACGAAATCACTTTGTTGTTGGCGTCCACTTTTTCGCCTTGTAAAGTTACCGGGGTGAGAGCTTTTTCTCCGTCTTTGTATTTCAAAACAGGCGTGGCAATAAGTGTGGCCTTTTTGTTGAAATACTTGGCAGGGAAAACGCCATCAATGGCAACATTTACTTTGCCAGCATGAGTTTCAAGGATTTCAGGGGTTACCTTGAAGTCAATCTGGTCGGCGTTCTTTTTCATTTTTTTCAGGCCTGCGCAGCTTGATAAAAGCAATGCAGCCAATACAATAGAGGCTAGAGGTTTAAAGTTAAATCTTTTCATTTTGACAGTATTAGAAATTGAATTTATAAATTTCGGTTAACATTCACAAAAATAACAATGTTTTAAATAAATGAAAGGATTATTGGCAATATTTTACCCTAATAAGACCCTGTTAATCCCGCTTTTATATTCATTTTTAAAGATTACATCCAGTACTATTTTATAATGGTCAGTGTTGTGTACAAAATCAATGCCATTTGTGTCGATAATTACTATCGGAAAATCGCCCTGTTGCTTAAAAAAACTAAAATAGCCTTGGCCTATTTTTTCCAAATATCCCGGATCAATTTGTTTTTCGTAGTCACGCCCCCGGGCTTCAATATTGTGGAGCAGATTCTTAGTATCCAGATGCAGGTATACATACAAATCGGGTTTCGGCATTTTTTCATAAATGATTTTGAAAAATTGCTGGTATAATTTGTATTCGTCGGCCTGCAAGGTATTTTGTGCAAAAATCAGCGATTTCATAAAATAATAATCGGAAACCGTGAATGAACTAAACAGGTCGAAGTTTTGTAATTCACGGTTTAACTGATTGTACCGTTCGGCCAGAAACGACATTTCGAGCGGAAACGAATATTTGTCGGGTTCCTGGTAAAATTTAGGCAGGAAAGGGTTGTCGGCAAATTGCTCCAACACCAGTTTGGCATTGTAATCCCGGCTAATCATCTGGGCTAATGTTGTTTTTCCTGCACCGATATTTCCTTCTATTACCAGATAGTTGATATTCATTTCAGAAAATAAAAAATCCCGGGAACAACCTGTTCCGGGATTTTAAAAGTACAATATTTGAGTGATACCAAAAAATCTGTTTTTACATTTTTATCCCCAAATGATAGAAAAGGAATGACCACATATCGGTGTATTCGTCGATGACTTTAGTGGTTGGTTTTCCCGCTCCGTGACCGGCTTTTACGTCGATACGCACAAGTACCGGTAATTTCCCGGCATTGTATTCCTGCAAGCGGGCCATGTATTTAAAGGTGTGTGCGGGCACTACCCGGTCGTCGTGATCGGCAGTTCCGGCCAGTACTGCCGGGTATTTCCCGTCTTTTATAATGGTGTGATACGGAGAATACCCGTACAGGCATTCAAACATCTCCTTACTGTCGTCGCTTTTTCCGTAGTCTCCGGCCCAGGCCCAGCCAATGGTAAATTTATGGTAGCGGAGCATGTCCATTACACCGACCAGCGGAAAAGCCACTTTAAACAAATCGGGACGTTGGTTCAGCACCGCGCCGATCAGCAAACCGCCATTCGAGCCTCCCATGATAGCCAGTTTATTATTTGATGTATATTTTTGGCTGATCAGGTATTCGGCAGCCGCAATAAAATCGTCGAAAACATTTTGTTTTTTCATTTTTGTTCCGGCCAAATGCCATTCTTCGCCATACTCGCCACCACCACGAAGATTAGCCACCGCGTAAACGCCGCCATTCTCAAAAAAAGCAAGGCGGGTGGTCGAGAACGAAGGGGTTATACTGATATTGAAACCGCCGTAAGCGTAAAGCAAAGTCGGGTTTTTACCATTTAGCGCCAATCCTTTTTTATGGACAATAAACATCGGGATTTTTGTGCCGTCTTTGCTGGCATAGAATTCCTGTTTCACTTCAAAATCATCAGGATTGAATTTCACTTCAGGACGATAATGCAGAGTCGATTTTTGGGTCGTGAAATCGAATTTATAAATTTCGCCGGGTGTGTTGAACGAGGTGTAATCGTAAAAAGCAATCGGGTCGTCCATTTTTCCTGAAATAGTATTAACTGTTCCGATTCCCGGAAGTTCAACATCGTAATCAAACGCACCATCGTAATTGTAAACCTGCATTACGCTGCGTGCATCTTTCATATAAAGAGTAACAATTTTACCACCTATGAGACCTGCCGATTGCAATACATTTTCCTTTTCAGAAATAATCTCTGTCCAGTTTTCTTTTCCCGGATTTTTCAGGTTAAATTTTACCAGTTTGTATTTTGGCGCATCGCAATTGGTAAGGGCAAACAACTCGTCGCCAATTGTTCCAATCACGTTGAAATCATTATCGAAAGTGGTAATTACCGGAACCAGCTCCCCTTTTTTGTCATTCAAATCTTTTACAGAAAGAGCGTTGCCGCTGGTTGTTTCCGACATAGAGACAATCAGAAAGCGATTGTCCTCGGAAACCCCGGCATAGCAATTCCGCTTGGCATGTTCTTTATCCTCGTAAATCAACTGGTCTTCGGCCTGAGCCGTACCCAGTTTGTGGTAATAAACTTTGTGGTATTCGTTTGCGTTCGAGAGTTCGCTGCCTGCTTCGGGTTTGTCGTAGCTGCTGTAAAAGAAGCCGTCGTCGTACGAATCAACCCCGGAAAATTTCACCCACTCGATATGGTCTTTCAGCAATTCTCCGGTTTCGAGGTTTTTTATAAAAATTTCGTTCCAGTCGGAGCCGGAGCGCGAAATTTTATAAATCATGTACTTGCCATCTTCCGTGATTTCAACCCCGGAAAGAGCAACCGTTCCGTCTTCCGAAAGTTTATTCGGGTCGAGTACCTCCACCGGTTCGCCGTTTAGTTGATCGGTTACATACAAAACACTTTGGTTCTGTAATCCGTTGTTTTTAAAGAAATAATATTTTCCGGCTTCTTTAAAAGGGGTTGAGTAGCGCGGATAATCCATCAATTCGGTCAGGCGTTTGCGGATTTCTTCGCGGTACGGAAGTTTTTCGAGGTAGGCAAAAGTTACCTCATTCTGCGCTTTCACCCATTCGGCTGTTTCTGCCGAATTATCATCCTCAAGCCAACGATAAGGGTCTTCCACCGCCGTGCCGAAATAGTCGTCGGTTACATCCGCTTTTTTGGTAACCGGATATTCAATTTTCTGATTTATACATGAAATCATAAGAATAAATGCTAAAAACAAGAAAGCTAATTTCTTCATAACAGGATATAATTAGGTTTGTAAGTTTCTTCAAAATAAAATTACCATCCCATTATTTGTATCATACAGGAATGCAAAATTACAGGAACATTTTTTCCCGGAGTGTATTATTTCAATAAAGATTCAAATTCTTCTTTTACATTCGGTTGAATTGTCTTTTTTCGGATGTTTTCCGCAACCACTTCGGCAATATCCATCACTTTTATTGACGAATGGCGGGCAATGGTGCGCTTGCAAACCGGGCAGGCGGTTGCCAGTAATTCCGGGTTGGGGGCGCTCAGTTCTTCGACCAAATGTTTTGTGATTTTATCTTTACTTGCCTGATTGATTTTTGTATTACCCAAACTGCCCCCGCAACACAATGCGTTTTCGCGTTCAAAATTTGAAGGAACAAGCGTTCCGGCCTGTTGCAGCAATTGTCGCGGCTGGTCGTAAATTTTCGAGCCACGCCCCAAATCGCAGGGATCGTGATAAACCATGCGAAGTTGCTGCTTTTCCATCTCTATTTTTCCGGTTTCGGCCAGTTGCAGCAAATATTCGCTGTGATGCAAAACAGGTATTGGAAGTTGATAGTTTTCCCTGAACATTTTATAACAAATAGGGCAGGAGGTAACCAGCATTTTGGCATTGGACGAAAGAATAAAATCGCGGTTGAAAGCGATCAGTTTTTGCGCTGCTTCGGTATTACCCGACAAAAGCATGGGCCGTCCGCAACAGGCTCTTTGCTCGTCGCCCAACACCTTGAAATCTTCTCCGGCCTGCTCCATAATTTTCACCATCGACTGCTCAATGCCCGGACTCAACGACGACATGCAGCCGGGGAAATAAACAACGGTTGATTGTTCGGCTGGCGTTGGTGTATTCAGATAGGTAAATTCATTTTTATCGAAACGGGCAAATTGTCCGCGATACATTTGTTTTTGAAGGGTGATGTCGATGCCCACGGGACAGGCTTCGTTGCACCGGCCGCACATCAGGCAGTTCTTCAGGTCTTCTTCGCATAAACTGCCGCTTCGTATGTCGCGGGTGAAATTCACGGCCTGCACCGTGCCAATTCCCGCCTGTGTTTTCAATTGGCAAACATCGATGCACACGCCACAACGCGAACACGAGTAAATTTCAAAATTGGTAAATCCGCGATTGACCCTCCGTTTGTCCAATCCCCAGTTTTTTAGGAAAATGTAAGCCACTTCGGTGGGAATGTGCATGTAACGCGAAAAAGGCAGCAAAATAAAAAAGCCAAACAACGCGATGGAATAAATCCACCAAAAAGGGATCTCCATTTGTTGGACCGGCAGAAAAGAAGCCAGCAAGCGACCGGTTTGACCGGTCAAAAAGCTGTATCCTTCGCTACCCGAAGCAATGCTTTCGGCAAGGAAACGGGCCGGGAAAATGAGCCATAAAAAAGCAAGTGTCCATCGGTCGATGCGATTGTGGCGGGTGGTGTGGGTCATGCCCAGCGTTTTGCTGCGGAACCGTTTCAGCGCGGCGAGGAACAAACCACTGAGGATCATCAGCAGGAAGAAGTCCATCAGGAAAGAATACATGCCGGAACGCACAAATTTTTCTTCCGGAGAAACAAAATGCTTGAAGAAAATAGCGACATACGGGCGCGCTGTGATTTTTCCGGAATAGGCAATTACTTCGAGTTTGCCGATTAAAATAATCATGAACCAGCCAAATGCGAAACACATGTGCATGTAACCAAGCAGCGGGTTTTTGCGAAACAGTTTGCGGTGCAGCAGGCTTTCCATGAAAACTTCGCCGATAGCCCGGAGGGTTTTCTTGGTGAGAATATTTTGTCCGAATTTTACCAGTCCGTTTCGGTCGAGCTCACCAATCCATTTTAGGAAAAGGAAAAGTAACCAGACGGAAATAAATAATAATCCGATCAGGAACGGGACAACAAAAAGCGGGAATGTGTGTGTCGGAATCGTGCTCATGCCTCAATCAGTTTTTTCATCAGGTCCATCACGTTGCGGATGTTCACGCCGCGCGGGCAAACCATCGAACATTTTCCGCAGAACATACATTTTTCGAGTTCGGCAACAAAAGCGCCTGCTTCTCCCCGCCGGAAACGGGTGTGCACTTTCCGAATATCGAAGCCCGAACGGGGAGCGGCAGTACAGGTTCCGGTGCAGCTTCCGCAGCCAACGCACAACCGTACGCTGGGTTCCAGATCGAGCAGTTTGTCGGCAAACCGGTGGTCCAACTTGTCCCAGTTGGTTTCCCTGCTTTGCGATATCGAATATCCAAAGGAATGTGTCATTTTTCGGCCTGACTGATTAAATACTGATGCAAAGCCAGGGCGGCCGATTTGCCGTCGTTCATTGCATCGACAATTGTTGAAGGGCCTTTGCAGGCGCCGGCAACCATCACATTGGGCAGTGCCGTTTGGTTTTCGCCGGTAAAATTTTCGGGATACGAAATAAAATCCGACCCGTCGGTATTTTTATTTTCTGAAAGGAAAGAAAAACGTTTGCCTTCCATACCCACCATCAAAATCACAAAATCGAGCGTCATTTTCATTGGAACGCCGGTTAGCGTGTCTTCCGTCTTCATCCGGATTTTCCCCTGCTGATCTTCGGCTAGTTCGGAAACCCGTCCGCGGATAAAATTCACCTGCCAGTCCATTTGTGCTTCGCGGTACAATTCTTCGTATCCTTTTCCGAAGAGGCGCAAATCCATGTAGAAATTAAACACCTCGGCACTGGGGTACAGCTTTTTCATTTCAATGGCCTGTTTCACTGCGCAAATGCAGCAAACCTTCGAACAGTAGGTATTTCCCACTTTTTCGTCGCGCGAACCTACGCAATGCAGAATGCCAATGCGTTTTACATCGGCGCTGTCGAAAGGCAGTTTGCCATCTTTCGCCAACATTTCTTCCACATCGGCCGAAGTCAGCACATTTTTGTAAAGCCCGTAGCCATATTCCTCTTTGCGGCGTGCATCAAATTCGGTGTAACCACTGGCCCACACGGCACCTTTTGCTATAATTTTTTCTCCCGAAGCGGTTTCAATTTCCAAACCACCGGAATCCGGTTTCATTGTTTTTACTTCGGTTTCAGTACTAATTTTTACGGAAGCTTTTTTCAGTGGGCCGATCAACTGCTCCTGAATTTCCGCAGCGCTGATGAACCCCGGGAACAATTGGTGCCAGCGGGACAATTTTCCACCGGTAATTTTTTCTTTTTCGAAGATCACCGGTTGGTGGCCCAGCGCAAGAAGGGTATTGGCTGCTGCCAGTCCGGCTGGTCCGGAGCCGATAACAGCGATCGGAAATTGCGTTTGTTTATTGGTCATTGGATTTCTTCTTCCAGAACGTTAAGGAGTATCGTTTTTCTTTTTAGGCTGAATTTTTTATCGCGGTCGTAGCTGATCCCCATTTTTTTCAACAGGGGTTCGCAGTCGGTCTGGTGCATTTGCAAACCGATTGCCCACGGGTCGAAACCGAGTACCAACCCGGCCATTTCTTCGTAGGTGAGTATCGGTATTCCCTGCCCGTTGGCGCCGAACCATTCGTTTTTCATTTCGCCGATGGTGTATTGCCAGCGATCGAGGAACATGGCGCAGCCCGGACAGTTGGCCACAATAAAATCGGGTTTGTAGGGAGCCATCGACTCGAATTTACGGTACGAGTTGGCAATGCTGTAACCCCGGTTGGCTTTCACCAGGTATTGTCGGAACCCAAAACCGCAGCAATGGCGACGTTCGGGATAATCGACCGACTGGCCGCCCCAACTGCTGACCATTCCCGATAAAACAATCGGGAACTCGGCGCCGCCGATTCCTTTCGAAGGGAATATCTTTGCATAATGACAGCCAATGTGATCGACCACTTTTAATGGTTCGCCGGTTTGTACGTTTATTAACGGGTTTTGTGCGTGGTCGCTTATTATATCCCGAAAATGGTAAATAATATCGGAAGCGTGCATGATGGCTTCCGGCTTTTCAAACTCGCGGCGCGTCGATTTCCAAAGCATTTCACGAATTTTGGTTTCCACTTCCGGGTGGTGTTCCCAGGTTTCCAAAACTTCGTTGTAAAGTCCAAACGAAGTTACGCACGAAGGCACCAGATTTTTGTACCCGGCTTCGGTCATCAGTGAAAAATGGCGGGCAACAACCGTCATCATGGTTTCAAACGGAATAATGTCGGAATGATAGGCAATGCCGGTACAGGAAGTGTGTTTCGGGTCGTCGTAAATATCTTTTCCCAGCAAATCCTGAAGAATGGTCAGGAACGTTTTTTCCGATCCCGGGAAAAAGTTCTGACGAATGCAGCTTCGTGCATAATAATAACGATCGTCGGGGATTTGCTGATTATAATTCTTCCAGTTTTTTGAAACAGACATTGCTTGCTATTTATTGATTGTTTTCAGAATTTTTCGAATAAACATGGTAGAAGTATTCGTTGTCGCAGTCGTCCTGAATATCCATGTTCATCTCTTTTGCTTTTTCAACCGAATATTTATGGATCGTGTCGTACATTTCTGTGGCGCCGGTTTCGTCAAAAATTTGTTGCAGTTCGTCCATCGATTCCTGATCGATTTTACGCAGCGTTCCCGCTCCCGGTTTATTGTAATTGGCGCCCAACGAATCGTACAGTTTATCGGCATTTTCGGTAACCCACTTCCAAACCGGACCCTGTTCAGGATGGAATGCCGGGGAAACTCGTTCCGGATGGACGCAGTAGCCCACTTCCAGAATGTTTTTGCCAATGGTTTGTTTGATGGCAAACTGCTGGCGACCTTTTTCCGATTCAGTAAAGTAGCCCAGCTTTTGACTCAGTTTTCGCAAAGCCTGAATGATATAGGCGGGAGTATTTCCGCGCGGGCAGCGGGTTTTGCACGACATGCACTGTCCGCAGTACCAAATGGTTTCACTTTTGAGCAGCGAGAGGATGGTCTCGTTGTCGCGGGTTTGTACCTGGTTGCAAATAATGCGCGGATCGTAATCGTAAAATTGTGCAGCAGGGCAAACAGCGGTGCAAATGCCACAGTTCATACATGCGTTGAGCCCATCCTGAAGGCGAACATCTTCTGCAAGAAAATCATATAGGTTTTTCATGCCAATTCTTGGTTTGATAGTAAAAGTAGCACAGGATGAAGAATCTTGAAAGCCGTAAAAAGCTTATTTTAAAGGGGTATTTCTACTTATTGAAAAAGAGATGAGGAAGAAACAGAGATGGATTTAGTGCCGAAGCAAGGTTGATTTGTACTAATGATTTGGAAATTTATAGGTTATTTTCGTACCGTATATCGGCTCCCATGCTTCGGTAGTAGCATTGTAATTATGATCCATTCCAATTCCTATTTTACGGGATTCATCTTTTATAAACGTGATATTGCTTCCAATTTTTGTTTGTGTAAACAATGAGTTCATTGTTGTGAAAGGATCTCCCGGATTATTATCCAGGTAGTTTCCATAAATATTAAGCTGAACCTTTTTTGTGAGTGAAAATTGAACCTGTGAATTATAGCCATAACTTATTACCGGATAAAGGTTCATTGGGGTAAATTGTTTATTTAGAAAAGCTCCTCCTATAAAAACTAATCTTTTTCCAACTTTCCACACCAAAGAGGACTGCGCTACATATACTGCTCCAAACTCAGAATATATTTCATCTTTTTTGCTGATTAAAATTGAAAGATTGCGGGTAAGAGGAACGGGCAGAGCCTCCTGAAACCCAAAATCAAAGGCATACGGATTTGCTCCTGTTATTTGAAGAGGAATATATTTCTTAAAAGTGGTTGCAAAATTGTTTTCAGGAAATATTGGTTTTTGTAAATCGGGCAAAATTGGCATCTGGAGAATAAATGATGGATGATTGTACTGAAGCGCTTTTTCCTCCTTAATTTGAATCGGGATTGATTCAGATTGAGCAATAGATGAAAATGAAAACAATAGCAAAAGGCCTGTCAAAACAGATTTATTCATGTCTGTAATTTAATGGATCATTCAATTGAAAATGCCACCTTTTCGGTGCGAAGTCTTTTCTGAATCGAAAGGTAAGGAAATTTTCAAAAGTCATTAACGGCCAACAATGATCTGTAGTATAACTTAAACTTAATTAACTTTCTTTAAGCTAACAGGGATTTCTACAGTCTTGTATGAAAACATATTTTTTCTTCCAGAAAGAACTTTTATTTTGAAATCTCCAGCATCCGCAGGATCGGGATTTTTGCTTTTTCGATTACTTCTTCGGAAAGCGTTACTTCAGGTAACTCGTGTTTCATGCAGATGTATAATTTCTGAAGACTGTTCAGTTTCATGTATGAGCAATCGTTGCATGCACAGGTCGAGTCGTTTGCAGGCGCCGGAATGAAAATTTTCTCCGGACAGGCTTTTTTCATCTGGTGAAGGATACCACTTTCGGTAGCCACGATAAATTTTTTGTAACTGCTTTGTTTTACGTGGTTCAGCAGCGACGTTGTTGAACCAATATGTTTGGCCAGCAACAATACCGGTTTTTCGCATTCGGGGTGCGCGATGAACTCGGCATCGGGGTGCGCGTCCATCAGGTCAATGATTTTTTCTACTGAATATTTTTCGTGTACCATGCAGGCGCCGTCCCACAATACCATGTTACGTCCGGTGATGCTGTTGATGTAATTACCCAGGTTTTTATCGGGGGCAAAAATCAGTTTTTCATCTTTCGGAAAGCTGTTCACAATTTTTTCGGCGTTAGCTGAAGTGCAAACAACGTCGGTCATAGTTTTCAGGTCAGCAGTACAGTTAACATACGAAATCACCTTGTGATCGGGATATTGGGCTTTGAATGCGGCGAATTTCTCAATGGGCGCCGATTCGGCCAGCGAACAACCGGCTTTTAGGTCGGGCAAAATTACTTTCTTGGTTGGATTGATGATTTTTGCCGTTTCGGCCATGAAATGAACTCCGACAAAAACAATCAGGTCGGCGGTTGTTTTAGCTGCTTCCTGTGCAAGGCCGAGGCTGTCGCCTACGTAATCAGCAATATCCTGCAATTCACTATCGACGTAATAATGACTTAAAATAACGGCATTCTTTTCCTTTTTCAGTCGTTTGATTTCTTCGACCAATTTGATATCCGGACTTACCTTCTCGTCAATAAACCCTTTCTCTTCCAACATTTGCCGAATGCTGAGCTCTTCCATCTTTTCTGATTTAATTCCAAAAATGAATTCAGGCTGCAAAAATATGAATTCATTTTAAAAAACATATAAGCAAGGCTTTTGTTTTCAGAACCAAGGGTTCGGGTTAACATTGAGTATGTTTTATAGAATTAGTTATTGTAATAGTTGTTTTACAGATATGTGTATATTTGTAAAAATATTTTTACAGATATGCTTAAAAGGGAATTGTTTTATGTGATCAGACCACAGCTTTATCACAAAAATGCAATTGTAATTACCGGCATGAGGCAAGTTGGTAAGACTACGTTAATGCGTCAGCTTTATGATGATTTCGAAGGGAAAAGACTGTGGTTTGACTTGGATAATCCTTTGGATCAGATGATTTTTGAGAATGTCGATTACAATTCTGTTTATCATGAATTGATGGCAATGTCGAATCTTCAAAACGATGAACGGTTATTGGTCTGTATTGATGAAATCCAGAATTTGCCAGAGATAACCAAAATTATAAAATACATGATCGACCACTTTGGGATTAAATTTATTGTCACAGGTTCATCAAATTATTATTTGCGAAATTTATTTCCCGAATCGCTAAGTGGCAGAAAGTTTCTTTATATCTTACCCGTGCTGTCGTATCGTGAGTTTTTGCTTTTCAATGGACGTATTTCGGAAGATCAGTTAAGCGGAAATATCGAAGAAGCTATTCGGCCTAAACCGAAGGCAACTGTTTTACAAGTAAAAGATATGTACAACAGCTACCTCGAATTTGGAGGATTCCCGGAAGTTGCAACAACAACTGATTTGAATACCAAGAGACTTATTTTGAAAAATATTTTTGCATCGTTTTTTGAAAAAGATATCAAAGTGTTTACCCAGTTAAGGGATATTAAGGAATTACGCGATTTAATTTTATTACTTGCCATACGAAACGGGAATATTCTTGATATTTCAAAATTGGCATCTGAAATTGGAATAAACAGAGTGAAACTATATAATTATCTGGAGTTTCTGGAAGGAATATTTTTCCTGCGTCTTGTCCCAAAATATTCAAAAAGCATAGATCGGACTGTAGCTGGTGGGAAAAAAGTCTATTTTTCTGATACAGGCATTCTTAATTTAGTTGCGAAAGTTACAGATGGACAACTTTTGGAAACCGCAGTGGCAAACCAGTTGGCGTATTATGGTGATTTAAGTTTTTACAATAAACGAAACAAATCAGAGATTGATTTTATCCTGAATAATGAAATAGCTTTCGAAGTGAAACAAAAATCGCTGGAACCCGACTGTAAAAAGTTATTGATACACGCCAGTGAGATCGGAATAACGAGATCATACATGATAAGTAATTCCGTTACGGATTGTGGGGATACTGTCTATCCGTGGTTCTTGTAAAGCATCTGGTGAGGTTTTGTATATTGTTGATGACAATTCTTCCTAAAATAGTCGTTTGACGCCGATTAGTTGTTTCACTTCTTTCAGTGTAGCCTGTGCCGATTCGCGGGCTTTTTCGGCGCCGGTTTTGGCTACGCGGGCCATGTATTCTTCGTCTTTGAGAATATCCAGAATCCGCTCGCGGATAGGCGCGGTAAAATTTACAATGTCTTCGGCCAGTTGTTTTTTCATGTCGCCGTAACGGATTTCGCAACGGGCATACGCTTCGTCGAATTTTTGAACGATATCCGGGTCCGAAACAATCTTCATTAACGTGAAAAGGTTTTCAATCGGTTCCGGCTTGGGGGAATTCATTATTGTTGGCCCGGCATCGGTAACGGCGCGCATCACCTTTTTGCGTATTTCTTTCGGGTCTTCATATAAAAAAATGCCGTTCCCTTCCGATTTGCCCATCTTTCCGCTGCCATCCAGCCCCGGAACTTTGATCATGTCGCCGCCATCAAATGTAAATGGCTGCGGAAGCGGAAACAGTTCGCAATTATACATTCGGTTGAAGCGTCCGGCAAATTTTCGGGCCATTTCCAGGTTCTGTTCTTGGTCTTTACCAACCGGAACGAATTGCGCTTTATGGATGATGATGTCGGCGGCCATCAGCACCGGGTAAGTCAACAGCCCGGCATTCACATTTTCAGGATTTTGCCGTGCTTTCTCTTTAAACGAAGTGGTGCGTTCCAACTCGCCCAGATAGGCATTCATGTTCAGAAAGGTGTACAGCTCGGTAACTTCCGGTACATCGCTCTGAATAAAGATAGTTGCTTTTTCCGGGTCGATTCCGCAGGCAAGATATTCGGACAAAACCTGTTTCACCCCGGCCTGCAAATTATCGGGCGTCGGGTGAGTGGTCAGCGAATGCAGGTCGGCAATAAAAAAGTAGCAGTTATAACTTTCCTGCATTTTCACAAAACTGCGCACGGCGCCAAAATAGTTTCCTAAGTGCAAATATCCTGTTGGCCTGATGCCACTCACTACAATCGGTCTCTTCATTCTGATATGCTTGATTCAATTCTGCTGCAAAATTAACCTGATTCCTTGAATCACAAAATTTTATTTTGCATGCAGACGGAATGGATTTATTGCTGATTTGCTTTTCTTCCTAACGTTCTTTTCAGCGAACTTATGGAGCCAAAACCTCCGATCTGAACCAGTTCTTCTTTCGTAGTGCCGGGATGTTCCTTTAAATAATCTTCGATGTATTTGGTGCGGTACCGGTTTACAAATGAATTGAAGTTCATTCCGAAGTTGATATTGATAACCGACGAAAGGTAGCTTCGGTTGGTGCCGATTTTTTTACAGACCCCTGTCAGGTTTAAGTCGGGCTGAAGAAATGGTTTTTCTTTTTCAAAGTAATCGACCAGTTTTTTTACAAGATCCTCCTCCCGCAATTTTGGATTTTTGGGGTTAGCGACCAGCGTTTCGGAGATGGCCTGCCATTCAAATTCAGGTTTTTCCTGTTTAAACGACCAAATGCCGATAACCCAGATAAACGCTGAAATGGTAAAAAGGAAGAAAACCAAAAACAATTCGTTGGGTTCCTGAAACGGGTTAAACATGTAGAAAGCAATGCAAAGCAGGCCAACCAGAACAAACGAGACGTTGAACCAACGGACCCAGTTGATTGAGAAATTTTCAGTATTCGAGAATTCCTCTTTTAATTTCTTCTCATAATTTCCGGGAATCCGGATCAATTGGGCGGAATAATAAACAACCTGAATGACAATAAAAAATACGTCAGCCACACGGAAAAGGGAAACTATTTTCAGGTTTAGGCTTGTAAATTCGATGCCTGTCCTGTAGTTGGTAAGGTAAAAAATCCGTTCTTCCTGGTTTAGAAATCCATAGAAAAGAACTGCTGACGTCAATCCGAACAAAAGCCCGGGCAAGAGATGGAAAAGCTCTCTTTTAAAGTGGTTCTCGGCAGAGATAATGGCTTTGACATAAAGATAGACAGATGGAAAAATCCAAAGTACCGTGGCAATATGAAAACTATGTCCGCAGATGTAAGCGGCATATAATTTTTGGAAATAAAAATAATTGCCCAAAAACACGAAAAAGGCATTCAGCAGGGCAAATGCCATTACCTGTTTTGGAAGGTTCTTTTTGGACCCGATAAACAAGGTAATTGCCAGAATAAAAGGAATTACAAAGGATGAGATCAATAACGTGAGTTTAAAATGATCCATGCGATTATTTTATATTTTGCTGTTTGCCAAACGATTATTTTTTTTCGCGTAAAATATTTTACGATTTGAACCCCTCTTTTTACGATTTGAACCCTGCCTGTTTTGTACTTTGGTTAGCTTCGGACTGCGATTCAAAAATAATTAAAACAAATATATCCGGTAAGTTCTTTATTTGGTTGCCGGAAAATAATGTTTTAAAGCTGAAAAAATATAAAAGAGGAGGACTCAAAACCGGGTGGAATGGCAGAAAAAGAGTATCTTAGACATCCGAAATCTAAAAAACCAAAGCTATGTCATTTTGTTCATTTTGTGGAAACCAGATTATTGCAGGTGCGGCATTTTGCGGAAATTGCGGAAAGCCGGTAGCCCAGAGTCAATCAGTACCACCGCCGGTTCCCCCGGTGACTCCTCCTCCCATCCCTCCATCTGTTCCTGTAACCGCACACCAGACCGGTAGTGTAAAGTTTGAAATTATTGAGAAGGAACGGCTCAATATGGTGCGGGTTGAACTTAAAAACAGCGCATTCCGTTATGAATCGGGAGGTTTGCATTACATGCAGGGCGCTCTCGAACTCGAATCGAATGTGCCGGGTGCCGGGTCAATTCTGAAGTCGATGGTTACCCGCGAAAAAATTGTGAAGCCCGTTATCAGCGGTACCGGCGAAGTTTTTCTGGAGCCATCGTTTGGCAATTTCACTATTCTCGATCTGAAAAATGAAGAATGGATACTCGATCAGGGCGCTTATGTCGCTTCGGAAATCGGCATTGAAATCGGCGCTTACAGCAACAAAGCGGTGAGTGCATTGTTTTCAGGTGAGAAATGGTTCCAGACGGCTGTGGCAGGAACCGGAAAAGTGATCATCCGGTCGGCTGGTCCGTTGCAGGAAATTAACTTGGTGAACGACAAACTGGTGGTTGACGGTCCCTTTGCCGTGGCACGAACTCCGGGAATTGATCTTCAGGTAAAAAAAGCAACCAAAGGTATCTTCTCGACATTGGTTTCAGGAGAAGGGATTGTAAACACCTTTACCGGAACAGGGAAAGTGCTGATCGCCCCGGTTGAGAATTATTTCAACACACTAATTCATATCGTGAGAGGCATCGATTACAAAGTTCAACGGTTGGGAAATAAGTCATAACATGATTAAAAACTTAATATCATTAATCTTCACGGCAGTAGTATTATTTACCCAATCGGCAAATGCCCAAAAGGTATTGAACCCAACTGAAACCAATTGGGTAAACGAAGCCAAAACGGAATTGCAAAGAGCGCTTACCGAAATGAATATGAGCGAAGAAGAACGAATCCGTATTATTGAAAGAAGCGCCCGCACCCTAAAGGAATACGGACAACCCCCGGCCTATCCAACCGATAAAATACCAGTGGCCGAAATGATGGACATGAACTTTGAATTGTGCAAAAGAAATATTACTGAATTAAACGACTGGTGGCTGAATTTGAAGCAGATATCGAAGGATGAAAAAATCAAACTGATTAATGCCATGCAAATTGAAGTAGTGGAAAAGCAGATCGAATTAATACTCCCGGGGGGGAATGGCGCTATTCAGCTTTCGCAGGAAGCCATCGGAAACGCTTTTGGCTGGAACATCGTGGAAGGCTTTAACGAAGGAGAAGAAAACGACGCCCGCAGCCTGGCCGAATGGTTTAAAACACTGGTTGAAAGAAATGAATTGACAGATAAAATCAGCCTGTTAATTAATGATGAGAAGGAATCGCTAAAAAAAGTCAACGAAGACCGTACCAAATTTAAGATCACGGAAGCCAAACTCCGGCAAAAATACAAAATGGCTGAAATGACTACGCAAACCATGAAAGGGTACGCAGGGTCAAAAACTGCCGAATCCGGGTCCCAGACGACCACTGCTTCTTCGGGTAGCAGTACAGATTTCGGGACAAGCCCGAAAAAAGTTCAACCGATCAATGTTCTGATTGGCACCTGGAGATTCGGGTTTAATGATTCCGGATACTTCTACTGGACCTTCAACAATGACGGGTCGTTTGTTTTTAGTGATAAAATGAACGAGGATAGCGAAGATCGCACCGGGAAATACATCGTCGAAGGCAATATTTTAAGCCTCTACAATTCAGATGGATGTGAGAAAATACTGGGCAAATATCCTTTCCGAATCATTGACAATGAAATTCATTTCGGCAATATTGATGATAAATGTATTGAACGGCAATTAACGCTGAACCATATTTGGAAAAAGTAAGATATCTATATTTAAGAAGCAGGAGCATAGATTTGTGATATGGGTTTTAAGCAACATTTTTTCTTTTTAATACTATTCCTGAAATTGCAGGTGTTTGGTCAATTACCCGTCTCGCCGGAGCAATTGCTGAGTGAATATGTGCAAGTGAAATCGGTTACCGGAAACGAAGCGCCGGCGGCTCTTTTCCTTCTTGAAAAATGCCGCGAAGCCGGGTTGAAAACTTTTATTTTCAACGACGAACAAAACTCATTCAACTTTGCTGCCTCCCTGTATCCGCTTGAAAGCGGCAAACCCAATGTGGTTTTTCATTCGCACTGCGATGTGGTGCACGAAGGCGACAGCAGCAAATGGACTTATCCTCCTTTTTCGGGGACCATTGCCGACAGTGCAGTCTGGGGGCGCGGGGCAATCGACAACAAGGCGCTTGCAGTAATGCAACTGATGGCTATTTCCGGGTTTGTTGATACAGCCAGACAGGCAGAACTACCGTATAATTTCACGATGCTGGTGGTGTCCAACGAGGAAAACGGAGGACAGCTCGGTGCCGGACGGGTCATCAATGAATATCTGGACCTGCTTAATCCGGTGGTTGTTTTTGGTGAAGGTGGTACCGGAACGAAAAATGTTTTGATGGCTGATCCGGAACGAACGGTATATGGAATTTCCATTATTCATAAACAAGGAATCTGGCTCGATTTGAGTCTGAAAAACAATGGGAGCGCACACGGTGCAATTGCTTCCGGCGACAACATTTATAACCGGCTGGTGGCCGGACTTTACCGGCTGCAAAGGCAAAAGCAGAAAATTAAAATAACCGACGCCTCCTGTTTAATGTCGAAAGAATTGTCGGCCTACGAAAAAGGATTTATCAAATGTGTGTACCGTCATCCGAAGTTATTCTTTCCACTGGTTAAAAAACGAATTCTGAACGATCCTCTTCTTTCGCTGATTTTCACGGATACTTACAATATCACGAATATTGATTCGCCCTATTCGCCGATGAATAGTGTGGCCAATGAGGTTCATGCTATCCTCGATTGCCGGTTTCTGGAACCAACCCGCAACGAAGATCTGATTCATTACATCAACCGTAAAACCAGATGCCCCGGGATGAATATTCAGGTGTTGAAAGAATCTGCTGCTGCAGTTTTTACCCAACCCGACCGTTATTATCGCTGGCTGCGCGAAGCAGTTCTTCAAAATGATCCGGATGCTGCGGTGGTACCTATATTGTTTCCGGCCATTTGCGACAACAATTACTTTCGAAACAAGGAAATCCCCACGTATGGTTTTTTACCTTGTTATATAAGTGCCGAATCGGCGAAGTGGATTCACAACATTGACGAACGTATTCCAATTGACTGTTTGTACCAGGGAATTGATATATACCGAAGGCTTATTAAAAAAGCTGTCGCCGGACAATACTAAAATGTAGAAAGAAAAAATGGCATTTTAGCAATTGTGGTGGGAATTAAAATGATTTAGAAATAAACAGGTCAAAAAAATTACAAATCATTAGCAGGACACTTTGTATACTTCGAAATAATAATTAGTTTTGCTCCGTAAAATTGACGTATGTATTTAATGAACATGTATACAGGGAATTGGTGTTGGCGTTGGCAGTTTTAACTGCCCGACGTGAACAATATGCCTGATGCATGAAAAAGATATTTTACCTTTTAAGGGACATGTTGTTTATACAGCATGTCCCTTTTATTTTAAAAACAATATTTATCAACTAATAAAAAAACAAAATGGCTAGACAAAAAAAGATTTTTCTTGAAGAATCGGAAATGCCAAAACAATGGTACAACATTGCTCCCGATCTACCATCTCCGTTGAACCCGCCACTGGGCCTTGACGGGAAACCGATAAGTCCAGAAATGCTCGCTCCTGTTTTTCCGATGAACCTTATCGAACAGGAAGTATCGCAAGAACGCTGGATCGACATTCCGGAAGAAATACGTCAGATTTTGTTTCAATGGAGGCCAAGTCCACTGATTCGTGCGTATGAACTGGAAGAAGCATTGGGAACACCGGCCAAAATTTATTACAAAAACGAAAGTGTTTCGCCAGCCGGAAGCCACAAACCCAATACAGCCGTTCCCCAGGCATGGTACAACAAACAGTTCGGCATCAAAAAACTAACTACCGAAACCGGAGCTGGCCAATGGGGTTCAGCTCTTGCATTTGCCTGTGCTCAAATCGGTGGGATCGAATGTAAAGTTTACATGGTTCGTTGCAGTTTCGACCAGAAACCATTCCGCAAGATGTTGATGAATACCTATGGTGCCAAATGCGTGTCCAGCCCAAGCATGGACACACAGTCAGGACGTGATATTTTAGCTCAATATCCGGATACATCAGGAAGTTTGGCAATTGCTATTTCTGAAGCGATTGAAGAAGCGGTGAGCGATACAACTGGAAAAACCCGCTATTCACTGGGTTCAGTATTGAACCATGTGATGTTGCACCAGACCATTATCGGCCTGGAAGCCAAGAAACAGTTGGCCAAGGTGGGCGTTAAAAACCCCGATATTGTAATTGGTTGCTGTGGTGGAGGTAGTAACTTTGCCGGTATTGCTTTCCCGTTTATGTACGAAAAACTTCATGGAGCCAATATTCAAATCATTGGTGCAGAACCATTTTCCTGCCCAACCCTAACAAAAGGTTCGTTTGTTTACGACAATGGAGACGTAGCCCGAATGACCCCGATGATGGCCATGTACAGCCTTGGACACAATTTTGTTCCTGCGCCTATTCACGCCGGAGGATTGCGTTATCACGGAATGTCGCCGCTGGTGAGCGCTTCGTTGCACGATGGTTTAATGGAAGCTCAGGCCATTCACCAAAGCGAATGTTTCGAAGCCGGGTTGCTATTCTCGAAAACCGAAGGTATTATTCCGGCTCCGGAAACAACTCATGCCATTGCAGCAACTATTCGTGAAGCGAAGAAAGCCAAAGAAGAAGGAAAAGAAAAGGTGATTCTTTTCAACTTTAGCGGTCATGGTTTGATGGATTTGGTGGGCTATGAAAAATACATGACCGGACAATTATCTGATTACGAGTATCCGGAACACGAAATTGAAGCCAACCTTGCTAAACTGAAAGGTTACCCAATGCCAAAATAAGAGAGAGCTTTTTATTATAGAATAATTAATCCTGACAGGTTTTCGAAACCTGTCAGGATTTTTGCTTTTATCAGGTATACAAAAATCGTTTAATATTCTTTTTCGGAGTTTTTTCAAATTCCTGGTCTACCAATTCAATGCGCGAAATATGCTCGTATCGTGGAAGTTCCTTGTTCACCCGATGACGGTTTTCGTTCATTATTGTCATCAGTTGTTCTTCGGTAAGCGAAGCTGATTGTACGCTTTCCTTATCAGGATAAACCAAAGCGACCAGTTTCCTTTCGCGCTCGATAACCACGCATTCTGCAACATATGGTTGGGTTGTGAGTTTATCTTCCAGTTCTTCAGGATAAATATTTTGTCCCGACGGGCCGAGCAACATGTTCTTGCTTCGTCCGCGAATGAAAATATAGTTGCTTTCGTCGATTACTCCAAGGTCGCCGGTATGTAGCCAGCCATCGGCATCAATAGCTGCGCGGGTGGCTTCCTCGTTTTTATAGTAGCCCATCATCACGTTTTCGCCTTTCACCATAATTTCGCCAACAACATTATACGGGTCTTCCGAATCGATTTTCACTTCCATACGGTCAACCAGCTTGCCAGCCGATGAAGGCTGCGTGGTCTTCCAGGCATCGTACGAAATTAGCGGCCCGCATTCAGTCATGCCGTAGCCGATGGTGAACGGGAATTTTATTTTCCGGAAGAATACTTCCACATCGCGGCTTAACGGCGCACCGCCAATCACAATTTCGAAGAACGTGCCACCAAACGTTTCGGTAAGTTTTGCTTTTACTTTTTTTCTCAATACCGAAGAAATACCCGGAATAGCCATCAAAATCTTCATCACCGGTTTGTCGAGAGTCGGTTGAACACGTTTTCGGTATATTTTTTCGATCACCAACGGGACCGACAGGATCAGGCGCGGGCGCACCTCGGCAAATGCCTGTGTAATTACCTGCGGTGTAGGCGCCTTGGTTAAAAAAGTGATGTGGCAACCCGTTGTTACCGGAAATAGGAATTCGAAAAGCAGTCCAAAAACATGTGCCATCGGCAGGAATGAAACAATCTTATCGCCTGCTTTTAACGGCATGTGTTCGCGGGCATAAACAAGGTTCGACAAAATACTTCGAACCGGCAACATCACCCCTTTTGTAAAGCCCGAAGTGCCAGATGTGTAAGAAATAATGCAAAGTTTCTCGTTTTCCTGTTCCTCAAGTTCGAAATTTTGCGGGTTCACTTTTCCGGCAAAATCGGTTTTAAAACATTTCTCTGCATTTTCTTTCAGGTTTTCGCTGCGGGCAAACAGCAAACGGAAATCAACCAAACTAACAATTGCCTGAATCTCGGGAATTTTGCCACTTTCAATTTTTTCAAGAAGAAGGTCGTTACCGAAAAGTATTTTGGCTTCGGAATGATTAATAATATGATGAACATCGTCGGGGTTAAAATCGGGAAGTACCGGAACTGCAACAGCCCCATAACTTACGACGGCAATAAACGAAATTCCCCAGTTAGAAGCATTACGGCCAAACAGAGCAACTTTGTCGCCTTTGCCGATGCCGCTTTCCCTGAAAAAGCAATGGATATTTCGTATGATTTGAGCCGCTTCTCCATAGGTATAAGTTCCTCCCCGAAAGTCCGAAAATAGAGGCAGTTCCCAGTTTTGCCTGAACGATCCGGCAAAGAGGGCAATTAATTTTTGATTATCCATGTAGTCTGGTTTATGATGTTTGGGTTAAATAAATTCTTTTCAGAAAACGTTATCTTCTCTGTGAGGTTACATTTTCAGGCTGAATTTAAAGAATTTCGGCAAATTTTTTATAATTACAGATTTTTCTACATTTGTTTGGCTATATAAAATCAACAAATTTAGTCTATAAAATGACCAGAAGGCACAATTTGCATTATTCAGAAACCTGTAAATTGCCTTTGGCGGATTTTAACCTGAACACAAACCCTTAATTTTTTACTTATGAAAAAACTGTTTGGAGTATTATTTTTTAGCGTGCTGTTTGGCAATACGTTTAGTCAGAATATCCAGTTGCATTACGACATGGGCAAAGACAGAGGATATTTTACTTCAACTGTGGAAATGTTTAAACCCGATAAACTGGGGAATACCTTCTTTTTTATCGATTTTGACTACGGTGCAGGAGATGTGGAAGGAGTAAGCCTTGGTTATTTCGAAATTGCACGTTGTTTTAAACTGGGAAAATCGCCTTTTAGCTGGCATGGTGAATACAATGGTGGTTTGGGACAATGGAAAGCAGGCAATTTAGGTGGAGCCTATACCATCAATAATGCATGGCTCACCGGTTTGGATTACTCGTGGAATGCCAGTGACTTCTCGCGCGGTTTTTCCCTAAAGGTTCTGTATAAAAATATTGCCAACACGATGGATGATAAACCAAACAACTTTCAGTTGACCGGAATATGGTATTTGAATTTTTGCAAAGGAAAAATGTCGTTTACCGGTTTTGCCGACTTCTGGAAAGAAACAACCGCATTTGGCGACTTTGTCTTTTTATCAGAACCGCAAATATGGTACAACACTTCGAAGCATTTTGCAGTAGGCGGCGAGGTTGAACTGAGCAATAATTTTGGGGGAATGGAAGGCTTCAAAATAATGCCTACACTGGGAGCAAAATATATATTCTGATTTTTTCGGGATAAAAAATCAGAAAAGCATCATCTGGTCTGTTTTTTGGCACAGGATTTGTTTTTCTTCGATCAGAAAACAATTTGCCTCAAAGCCATAAAATTTGTACCAGTTAGTTCAATATAGAGACACCTGAAAAGGTAGAAAAGAAAAGGGAGCCATGTCCATAGCTCCCTTTCTTCTTGTATGCGGAGTTGAGATTATTCTTTTAATCCACTTCGTTTCAGAAGTGCATCAACCGTTGGTTCCTGTTTGCGAAATGCTTTATACAATTTCATTGGGTGTTCGCTGCCTCCTTTTTCCAAAATATTTTTGCGGAACGAACCGGCAACTTCGCGGTTAAAAATTCCTTTTTGCTGAAATACTGAAAAAGCATCGGCATCGAGCACCTCAGCCCATTTGTAGCTGTAATAACCGGCATCGTAACCCCCGGCAAAAATGTGCGAAAACGAAGTACTTTGCAGGCTGCCCGGCACCGGAGCGAACAGTTCGGTCGGGGCAATGGCTTTTGCTTCAAATTCAGCAATATCGCCCGGTTTCTCCTGAAGCGAATAAAATGCCATGTCGAGCATTCCGAAACTAAGCTGCCGTTCGGATAAATACCCGGCCTGAAAATTTTGCGCTTTTACAATTTTTTCGATCAGTTTGGCTGGTATCTTTTCACCGGTTTTATAATGGACGGCAAACTGGTCGAGCCACTCTTTTTCGTAACACCAGTTTTCATGAATTTGTGACGGAAGTTCAACAAAATCCCAGTAAACGCTGGTTCCTGAAAGACTTGGGTAGACACACTGGCTCAACATGCCGTGTAGGGCATGGCCGAACTCGTGTACAAAGGTTGTAAATTCATCAAAAGTGAGCAACGAAGGAATGCTGTCGGTTGGTTTGGTGAAATTCATTACGATGGAAACATGCGGACGGATCGATTTTCCGTGTACGGCCGATTGTCCCAGATAATCAGTCATCCAGGCTCCGGCACGTTTTCCTTCGCGCGGATGAAAATCCATGTAAATGACCGAAAGAAAATTTCCTTCTTCGTCAAACACTTCGTACGGTTTTACATCTTCATGGTAAACCGGAATATCTTTATTTTCCCTGAAGCTCAACCCGTACAACTGTTTTGCCAAACCAAATATGCCTTCGATCACATGGGTTACTTCGAAATAAGGTTTTACTTCCTCTTCGTTAAACCCATATCGTTCTGCTTTCAGTTTTTCAGAATAATAGGACCAGTCCCAGCGCTGGATTTTGCTTTCAGAACCGAGTTTTTCGGCAAAATCCTGAACTTCGGCAAACTCTTTTTCAGCAAACGGGCGCGATGCTTCGTGCAACTCCTGTAAAAATTTACCAACCCGCTCCGGTGTCTCAGCCATCCGCTCTGCCAATTGGTATTCGGCATGTGAATGATACCCCAGCAAACGGGCTTTTTCGAGTTTTAATTCTACAATGCGGCGGATGATTTCGTTGTTGTCATACTCATTGCCGTGATTTCCCTTGGTGGTAAATGCGCGGAACATTTTTTCACGTAACCCTCGGTTGTCGGCGTATTTCATGAAAGGTACGTAACTCGGATATTGCAAAGTGAATATCCAGCCTTCTTTGTTTTTTGACTTTGCCGTTTGTGCAGCCGATTCAAGTAAGTAATCAGGCAGGCCGCCCAATTCGTTGCGGTCGGTTACCTGCAATTCGAAAGCATTGGTTTGTGCCAGTACATTTTCGCCAAACTTCAGGCTCAATTGTGAAAGTTCTTTGGTGATCTCGCGGTACTTTTCTTTTTCGGCATCGCTGAGGTTGGCCCCGTTGCGCACAAACCGCTGATATGTTTTCTCCAGCAGGGTCAATTGTTCGGGCGATAAATCCAAATTATTTTTTTGATTGTGGACTGTTTTAATCTTTTCGAACAATTCCTGGTTCAGCGAAATGTCGTTTGCAAATTCGGTGAGCATTGATGCAGCTTGCTGTACAATCTTCTGTATTTCATCGCTTGTTTCGGCTGAATTCAGATTGAACAGAATCGACCGGATTCGCCCCAGTCTATCGCCTGCCACATCAAGGGCAACGATGGTATTTTCGAAATCAGGAACTGATTTTTGATCAATAATTTGTTGTATTTCACTTCTTGCCTCAGCAATTGCCGCTTCAAAAGCAGGGAGAAAATGTTCATTTTTAATCAAATGAAAAGGAGCCGTTTCGTGCAAGGTTGCAAAAGGTTGCAAAAGTGGGTTTCCCTTTTCCGAAGCATGTATTTTTATTGTCATAGTTAAAATTAAAAAAATGGCCGTGGCGGCCTGAATAAATGTTTTCATGGTTAAAGATTCTGTAAAAATTATTCGATATTCGTTGCCAAACCTATTTATTAATTACAGATATCCGGTTATTTGGTTCATTTCTTTGTACGTTTTTTCTTCTCGACCGACCAGCCAAACTTCCCGATGGGTTCTCCCATTTTGAAATAATGCCCGTGTGAATAACAAATGGGATCAGCCTTTTTCAGGCTGAAGGCACCGGTTTCCGGATCGATATAACGGTCGTCGGCAATCACGTTTACCACTTCAGAAATAAACATGTGGTGCGTCCCCAGTTCAATGATTTTCGTTACCCGGCATTCGATGCTAATGGGCGCTTCCTGAACAATGGGCGCTTTTACAAAAGAGGCAGGAGCAGGTGTCAGTCCGGTTTCCTTCCATTTGTTGAACTTCGCCCCGCTGCGGCATCCGCACCAGTCGGTTGCACGGGCCATTTCTTCGGTCGTGAGGTTGATGACATATTCGCCCGTTCGTTTTATAATTTCGTAGGAATGACGGCTCGGCCGGACGGAAATGTAACACATTGCCGGATCGCTGCAAATGGTGCCGGTCCATGCAATGGTGAGCAGGTTGTATTCGTCGGGAGTTTCGCCGCAACTGACCAAAACAGCAGGCAGCGGATAAATCATGGTTCCCGGTTTCCAGTTAATTTTTGCCATAATACGAGTTGCGAGTAATGAGTAATTGATAGTGAGAATAGATTTACCTACCGATTACCGGGCGCAAAAGTACGAAATGAAGATTGGTTGCGGAAATATACCTGGTCTTTTTCTCGGAGCGTTCGGTGTTCTGTTGCAGTATTCAGCGAAAGAAAAACAGCCATTTGAGGTTGTATTTCATTTTAAGTTTATAACTTGGAAACACTTTTTCAGAGAGCACAACATTAATTTATGAACATTAAAATTTACCAGCATGAAGAACCTGATCGTCATTTTCCTTTTTGTTTTTACCGCGATGCAGCTTTTTGCACAAAAATCGGAACGAATAACCGGTATCTGGTGGAACGATGAAAAAACATCGAAACTTGAAGTCAAAAAAGAAGCCAACGGGTCGTACTCGGCAACCATCGTGTACATAATCCCCGAAAAATACGAAAACGGCATGCCGCAAAAGGATACTGAAAATCCTGATCCAAAATTACGGGACCGTTCGAGATTAGGATTGACAATCATGACCGGGCTTCGGTACGACACCAGCGCCAACGAATGGAACGGAGGCCGTATTTATGACCCGCAATCAGGAAAAACCTACGATTGCTACGTGTGGATGGAAGACCGCAACGACATGCTTTTCATGAAAGGCTACGTGGTGGGCATCCGCTGGCTGGGCAAATCAACCGAATGGACACGGACAACATTATAATTTTATCCTGAAACCTGGACCTCAAAACCCAGGTTTCTTATTTTTCCGGCAATACCTTCCAGTTCAGCAACCGGAATCCGCTCCAATCCTTGAGTGGGCGTATCGCGGTCGATGGTGTAAATCATCACCTGCCTTGGTTTTATTTCCTGAATCAGTTTCAGCCAGGCCAAAATTTCTTCTTCGGTCGTGTTGTCAATCCATTCGTTTTTGAATTTGCCCCGGATGAAAAGCGTCTGGATAATTACTTGCTTGTTAAATGCTTTCAGGTTTTCAACCGTTTTTTCCAGGTCAAATGGTCCCATCGGGCAATCCAGCTTTTCAACTGTTTCGGCAAATGCCGAATCCAGTTTCTGAATGTTGTCGTCAACTTTCAGGAGGGCGTTCACCACGGCAGATTTGTGGATCATCGTGGCATTCGACAAAACTGCGATTCGCGCATTCGGTGCCAGTTGGTTACGCAGTTCAATTGTGTCGTCAATAATTCCGGCAAATTCAGGATGGAGTGTTGGCTCGCCATTCCCTGCAAAAGTGATCACATCGGGGGTTTCTCCGGCGATTTTCATTTCCTGAAGTTTTTCCTGCATCTTTTCTTTCACTTCCTGCCGTGTTGGAAGAACAGCTTTTTTCTCCCGTTTGCGGGGCGTCCAGCCACATTCACAGTAAATACAGTCGAACGAACAAACTTTCGAATCAACAGGCAACAGGTTCACTCCCAGTGAAATTCCGAGGCGGCGACTTCGTACCGGGCCGAAAATAATTTTATCGAAAAGAAAGGTTGACATATACAAATTGATGATTTATTATTGATGAGTGATGAATGAATACGTCGTTCTTAAATATCAATTTCGCGGTAAAAATAAGACGACGCTGGCGATTAAACTAATTTTTTCAATTTGCTTTTTTCGGTGAGCTTCAAATTTTCCATATCAAGCGGGAAAAGTAAAAAAACCGAAGCTTTTTGCCCCGGAACAAAACCCTGATTGACTTCGGGAAGAAGGCTTTTTAGTATTTCTTCCAGCGATTTTTGCGGCATTTGCAGTTGGCAACTTTGCAATTTTTCAATCGTCAACCCGTCGATTCCCGGCACAAGGATGCCGCTGTGAAATTCGAGTCTCTCGGTTTCCCTAATTTGCCCTGCGGTATCAATTAATCCCTGAACAATACCGTTGTCGTCAAGGATAATTATGCCGTTTTTCAGTGGAGCCGATGCAAGTGGAAAAATATAATGTGCTGAAAATTTTTTCACTTTTCCTGGTTTATTCAACACCGAATTGGTACGTTTTTTCTGGCTTTTCCGGCTCGTTGCCAATATTTAATTCCTGTGGTTTTGCTGTTTCCTCTTCCATCTCTTTCAGAATGTTGATCACGTCGTTGTACATTTTATCGTATTCCTTTGGATGGCTGGAATAATAGATTACCGAGCGGACAAACACGCTGTCGGGAACATTGTATTTTGCCAAAACCGAATAATATAAATCGGTTGACGACAATTTTAGCGAGTCGCTCATGTCGTACTGGCGCTGACTGATTGCTTTTGCCAGATGGACATCGGCCAGCATTTGAATCATCTGCTTCTTTCCGATCAGGTGATCGGGCTTTGGAATGTCTTTTTCTTTGCAGGAGAAAGCCGCAAAAAATATCACTGCCAATAATATTGAAATAGAATGCTTCATATTTTTTTCAATGCGCCTCAAAGTTAAAATTCCAAATCTTTAAAAAGAGAGCTTTTCTATTAAAAAAGATTAATTGTGAAACATCGCTTAACTTTTTTTGTTGAAGATTTTCCGAAAGAACTCATCTACCCGGCTAACCTGTTCAATTTCGATGGAATAATTTTTAAGGTTGACATTTTTAATATTCTTCGGAATAAAAATCTTTTTGAAACCTAGTTTTTCGGCCTCGCCGATGCGCTGTTCGAGACGGTTCACTGACCTGATTTCTCCGGAAAGGCCAACTTCTCCGGCAAAGCAAAAAAGTTTTTCGACCGGCAGGTCGAAATTCGAGGACAGAATGGCCGTGATCACTGCCAGGTCAATCGCCGGATCGTCGACTTTGATGCCGCCGGCAATATTCAGGAACACATCTTTGACGGCCAGTTTGAATCCGGCGCGTTTCTCCAGTACGGCTAACAGCATGTTCATGCGGCGCAGGTCGAACCCGGTTGACGAACGTTGCGGGGTTCCGTAAACAGCCGAGCTGGTGAGCGACTGAATTTCGATCAGCAGCGGGCGTACCCCTTCGATTGCGGCAGCGATGGCAGTCCCGCTCAACCCGTCATGATCCTGGTTGATCAGCAATTCCGAAGGGTTGTTTACTTCGCGCAGACCATTGCTTTGCATCTCGAAAATTCCGAGTTCGGAAGTCGATCCGAAACGGTTTTTCATCGATCGCAAAATCCGGTACATATACTGGTTTTCGCCTTCAAACTGAAGCACGGTATCCACAATGTGTTCCAGTACTTTTGGTCCGGCTAGACTTCCGTCTTTGGTGATGTGCCCGATCAGGATTACCGGCACACTGTTTTCTTTTGCATATTTCAATATCCCGTTGGCGCATTCCCTGATTTGGCTCACCGAACCGGGCGACGACTCAATATATTCAGTCGATACCGTTTGAATGGAGTCGATTACCATCAAATTCGGTTCGAGCGCCGCAGCCTGTATCAGAATATTTTCCAGCGATGTTTCGCTCAGAAAATAGCAATGTTCGTTTTCTTTTTGCAGACGTTGTGCCCGTAATTTTATTTGGTGGATACTTTCTTCGCCCGACACATAAAGTACCTTCCGGTCTTTCATGTCAAGGGCAATTTGCAGCGCCAGCGTCGATTTGCCGATGCCTGGCTCGCCACCAATCAGTACCAGCGAACCATCGACCAGTCCACCGCCCAGAACACGGTTTAGTTCTGCATTTTTGGTGTCGATACGTTTGGCGCTTTCTGCTGTAACTTCGCTTAGTTTTCGTGCTTGGCTTCCTGACGACACCCTTGAAGGCATTGTGTTTTTTATTTCTTTCACCAGTACTTCTTCAACGTAACTGTTCCAACTTCCGCACGAAGGACATTTCCCGATCCATTTCGGCGATTGTGCCCCGCATTGCTGGCAGGTAAATATCGTTTTTGCTTTGGCCACCGGATTGATTGATTATTTATGATTGTTGATTGATTATTTATTCTGGATAACAGTATTTTCGATTGAGCCGTATTGCAAATTTATTTTTCGTTTTTTATTTTCCGGATAATTTCTGAAGTCGAAAAACCCGGTGTTAATTCAATGCGTTCAACCGTGCCACCTTTGGCAAGGACAATATCGTACCCTGCAATTTCTTCAAGCTGGTATTCGCTGCCTTTCACCAGCACATCGGGCTGAATTTGTTTGATCAGTTCGTAGGGCGTTTCCTCATCGAAAATAATTACGGCATCGACCATTTGTAGCGAGGCCAGTAAATATGCGCGCGATTGCTGATCGAATACCGGCCGGCCGGAGCCCTTCAACATTTTTACCGATGCATCGGAATTCAGTCCGACAATCAGTTTGTTGCCAAACGAAGCTGATTTTACCAGGCTGTCGGCATGTCCGCGGTGCAGAATATCAAAGCATCCGTTGGTAAAAACCAATTTGTAGTTCTGCGTTTTCCAGCTTTTCAGAGTTTCGAAAAACGCCGGGAAAGAGGGGGATATTTTACTTTTTATTACCTGTTCTGAATTCATTTTATACGGAATGCTTCGATTGATTCTATGTAAAAATAAAAAAACCTGACTGTTTTTGAGCAATGAGACTGGAACTTATTTTGGAGATACACTTTTAGGACAAATATTCTCTGGTTTGAAATCCTTTTTTAAAGAGAACTGTTATTTTTAATCCGGATGACAACAACTAACAGAAAATATACTTATGCGCATACACTACTTTCAGCATGTGCCTTTTGAAGGGCTGGGTTGTATCGAAGAATGGATCAACCGGAATGACCATCAGCTTTCAGTGACCAGGTTTTATGAACCTGCTGTTTTTCCTGATGTGGATGATGTAGATGTATTGATCGTCATGGGTGGGCCGATGGGAATTTACGATGAGGAAGAATTTCCATGGCTTCGTGGCGAAAAACAATTCATTCGTCAGGTTGTTGATGCCGGCAAAATTATGCTGGGAATTTGTTTGGGCTCACAATTAATCGCTGATGTTTTGGGCGCCCGTGTATACGCCAACCGGTACAAGGAAATCGGCTGGTTTGATGTACAGGCGACTGCGGAAGGGCTTCAAACTTCGGTATTCAGTGGAAGCAACCCTCAGTTTCCGGTTTTTCACTGGCACGGAGATACCTTTGATTTGCCGGAAGGTGCGATCTGGTTATTTCATTCGGAAGCCTGCCGTAACCAGGGATTTCTCTGGGACAACCGTGTTCTGGCTCTTCAGTTTCATTTCGAGGTAACTTCTGAAAGTATACGTGAGATGATCGAAAATGGCATCCATGAATTTACCACGGCTCCTTATATTCAAAGCCCATCGGAAATTTTACGCCGGAAAGAAATTATCCGGAGAAACAACGAAGCAATGTTTCAAGTACTGGACCGGTTGATTGCATTCTGAAAACAAAAAGCTGCCTTTTTCAGACAGCTTCTAAAGACAATATTTGAGTAATTTCTTTTTTATACCAGCTTGTTTGTATCTGTATCGGGGAAAACCAGACTAGGTTTGAAGGATTTGGCCTCCTCAAAGTCCATCATGGCGTACGACATGATGATCACCACATCGCCGACAGCTACTTTGCGAGCGGCAGGCCCGTTCAGACAGATCACACCCGAACCACGTTCTCCACGGATTACATACGTTTCCAGGCGTTCGCCGTTGTTGATGTTAACCACCTGAACTTTTTCGTTCTCTATCAGGTTGGCTGCATCCATCAAATCTTCGTCGATGGTGATACTTCCCACGTATTGCAGGTTTGCCTCGGTAACCGAGACCTTGTGTATTTTCGATTTACAAACTTCGATGAACATTTTTTTATTTGTCTATCTCGTTGAAAACAATGTTGTCAATCAATCGTATTTTGCCACAATGAACAGCGATACAGCCTACTTTGTTTACCGGCTCGTTCCAACTTTTAACCGGCTGAAGCCTTTCATCGTCAACAATTTCAAAGTACTCGGTCTTTAAATATTCGTTTCCGTCAATCCGCGTAATCACCCATTTGCAGAGTTCTTTTACGGACATCTCCCGGGTTTTGTTCCTTGCCTCAAGAAGAGTTTGCGAAATATGCACTGCATTTTTCCGCTGATCGGCATCGAGCAACATGTTTCTTGAACTCATTGCCAGTCCATCGGCTTCGCGGACAATCTCGCAGGGAACAATTTCGACGGGCAAAGTTAACTGTTTTACCAATGCCTTAATAATTATCAACTGCTGAAAATCTTTCAAACCAAAGAATGCTTTGTCGGGTTGCACCATGCCGAATAGCTTGCAGACCACCTGGGCAACTCCGTTAAAATGTCCCGGACGGTGTTTGCCTTCCATCACCGTTTCCAGCATTCCGAAATTAAACCGGCGGGTATCCGGCTCCGGATAAACTTCTTCCACTTCCGGTGCGAAAACTAACTGACAAGCGGTTGACCCAAGCAATGTTAAATCTTTATTAAGGTCCCGTGGATACCGTTTCAGGTCTTCCTTGTCGTTAAACTGTGTAGGGTTTACAAAAATACTGACGACTACAAAATCAGTATGCTGTCCGGCCTTTTCAACCAGTGATATATGTCCGGGGTGCAAGGCCCCCATCGTGGGCACAAAACCAATTGTTTTACCTTCGCTTTTTTCGCTGTCGAGTATTGTACGAAGTTCGCTTATCCACTTTACAACCTGCATTCTGGCAAATTTAAAGGGTGCAAAGTAAATAAATATTCCAATATGAAACCACGACTTTGGTATTCTGTTTAATTCAAAAGCAGATAATAAGCTGAAATTGAATATTCGCGATATTTTTACTAATTTTGCAACATCAAAAGTCAGGAACATACATGGAAAAGAAAAAGATCTTATTCATCTCTTCAGAAATTACTCCATATCTTCCGGAAACCGAAATGTCAGTTAAAGCGCGTTTTTTGCCGCAGGGCATTCAGGAACGTGGACGTGAGATTCGGACTTTTATGCCGAGATATGGATGTGTAAATGAACGCCGGAACCAACTGCACGAAGTAATACGGCTTTCGGGGATGAACCTTGTTATTGACGATGCCGACCACCCGCTGATCATAAAAGTGGCTTCGATACAATCGGCCCGTATGCAGGTGTATTTTATTGATAACGAAGATTATTTTCACCGAAAACGGGTTTTGACCGACAAAGACGGAAGTGAATTTCCTGACAATGATGAAAAGGCTATTTTCTTTGCCCGCGGCGTGCTCGAAACGGTTATCAAGCTGCGCTGGGCTCCCGATTTAATCCATTGCCATGGCTGGCTGACCGCTTTGGTTCCTTTGTACATAAAAAAATACTATCTCGACGATCCGCTGTTTGCTCATTCCAAAGTAGTGTATTCGATTTATAACGACACATTTAAAACGCCGCTTGACGCGCGGTTCCCGGAAAAAGTACTGCTGGATGGAATTAAGCCGAAGGATGTGGAAATGATTCAGGAACCGAGTTTTGTAAATGTCAGCAAACTGGCCGTCAAATATGCTGATGCTATTATCCAGGGAAGTGAAAAAATTAATTCCGAAGTTCTGGACTTTGTCAAGTCGGACGGAGGATTATTTCTGGAATATCAACCGGAAGACACGTATGTTGATACGTATAACAGCTTCTACGACAAAGTTTTTTAACGAAATAAAATGCAGCATAATAGGACAGGCAATGGTTTTAAATTAGATCATTGCCTTTTTTATTTTGTTCAGGTAAAGGGGTCTGGCATTTTTAAACAAGAAAATTTACCTTTGACATTTTAATTAAATACCGAATTTTCCATAAAAATAAATACTCATGTGCGGAATTGTTGGTTATATCGGAGACAAAAATGTTTACCCAATACTTATTGGCGGTTTACAACGATTGGAATATCGTGGATATGACTCGGCCGGAATTGCGATTTTCAATGAAGATTTGAAAGTGTACAAATGCAAAGGTAAGGTTAGCGATCTGGAAAACTATGTTGCCAGCAAAGATGTTCACGGAACCGTCGGGATGGGGCATACACGCTGGGCTACTCACGGCGAGCCAAACGACACGAATGCCCACCCGCATACTTCGATGAACGGAAATTTTGTGCTGGTACACAACGGCATCATTGAAAATTATGCTGAAATAAAATCGGACCTGATCAAAAAAGGGATCGTTTTTAAAACGGAAACCGACACCGAAGTACTTTGCAATTTGATTGAATTCTATTACGAAAAAGGTGAAAACGTTTCAGCCGAACTGGCCGTTCGCATGGCTCTGTCGAAAATAGTGGGCGCCTACGGAATTGTGGTTTTTTGTAAAAACGAACCCGACAAACTGATTGCCGCCCGCAAAGGTAGTCCGCTGGTGGTGGGAATTGGCCGCGGCGAATATTTTTTGGCCTCCGATGCCACGCCCATTGTCGAATATACCGACAGCATGATCTACCTGAACGACGAAGATGTTGCGATTGTCAGCAAAGACGGACTGACACTGAAAACCATACAGAATGACCCGGTGGCTTTTAAAGTCACCAAAGTCGATCTGAGCATTGGTGATCTCGAAAAAGGTAATTTCGAACATTTCATGTTAAAGGAAATATTCGAACAACCCAAAACCATTGCCGATACTTTTCGAGGGAGGATTAAAGCCGACCAGTCGGACATTGTGCTGGGCGGGCTGATCGATGTTTTCCCGAAACTGCTTGCTGCCGACCGCATCATCATTATCGGTTGCGGAACATCGTGGCACGCAGCCCTTGTCGGCGAATACATGATTGAAGAATATGCGCGCATTCCGGTAGAGGTTGAATATGCTTCGGAATTCAGGTATCGAAAACCCATTTTGGGGGAAAAAGACGTAGTAATTGCCATCAGCCAGAGCGGTGAAACGGCCGATACGCTGGCTGCCCTGAAAATGGCGAAGGAAATGGGAGCAACTATTCTCGGGGTTTGCAACGTAGTGGGTTCGAGTATTTCGCGCGAAACCGACGGCGGCGTTTATACCCATGCAGGCGTTGAAATCGGCGTAGCATCAACCAAAGCATTTACCGCCCAAGTTACTGTGATGATCATGCTGGCGCTGAAACTTGCCAAAGAGAAAGGTACCATTGCCCCGGAACTCTATGGTTCGCTGATCCGCGACCTTGCCGAAGTACCCGGGAAAGTAAAATCAATTCTGGTAAAACACCCACACATAAAAGAAATAGCTGAAAAATACAAAGATGCCGTCAATGCTCTTTATCTGGGACGAGGTTATTTGTTCCCGGTAGCTTTGGAAGGCGCTTTAAAACTGAAGGAAATATCGTACATCCATGCTGAAGGATATGCTGCCGGTGAAATGAAACACGGTCCCATCGCATTGGTCGATACCAATCTTCCGGTAGTGGTAGTCGCAGCCAAAGACAGCTATTACGAAAAGATTGTCAGCAATATTCAGGAAGTAAAGGCGAGGAAAGGAAATATTATTGCCGTAGTTACCGAAGGCGACAGTCATCTGAAAGAAATGTGCAACGATGTGTTCGAGATACCGAAATCACATCCGGCAATTGCACCTCTTCTGGCTATTATCCCGTTGCAATTGTTTTCGTATTATATTGCTGTTTTACGCGGTTGCAATGTCGATCAACCCAGAAATCTGGCCAAATCGGTTACCGTCGAGTAGTTTTTTGGGTGTAAAAACCTTGTTGGATGCCTTTTAAACGGCTGTATCAGCTTGGTAAAAAACGGAAACTTTAAGTACTTTTGGATTGTTTTTACAAAGGACAACTAATATAACTTAACATTGGAAAAAACAGCCCTCATAACCGGCTCGGCCAAACGAATAGGCAGGGCCATTGCCGAACACCTGGCATCGGAAGGATGGAATCTGGCATTACACTACCATTCTTCGGAAAAAGCGGCCAAAAACTTGCAGGATGAATTACAGGAACAATACCCTGAGCAGGTTTTTGTATTATTCCAGTCGAACCTTCAAAACCCGTTTGCAGTGGAATGTCTTGTTTCCGAAGTCATTGAGGAATTCGGTTCGCTTGGCATGCTGATCAACAATGCTTCGGCTTTTGAACAGGCGCCGATTACCGAAACTGCTTTCGATCTGCTCGACCGTCAGATGATGGTGAATTACCGGGCCCCGTTTTTACTGATGCGCGACTTTGCCCGGCATTCCGGTTCCGGACTGATCATCAACATGGTTGACACGCGCATAACCAGCAATAAATCAGATTTTGCAGCCTATTCATTATCGAAAAAAGCGCTTTGGGAACTGACTAAAATGGCTGCTATTGAGTTTGCCCCCAGCATCCGGGTAAATGCAATTGCCCCCGGAATTACCTTGCCTCCGGAGGATAAACCCGAACATTACCTGTGGAAACTGGCTGAAAAAATTCCAATGAAAAAACCCGGAGGGCTGGAACCAATCATTAAAAGTCTGGATTATATTCTGAATAATGAGCACCTCACGGGGCAGCTTTTGTTTTGCGACGGGGGTGAAAACCTTGGAACAAACCCATAAAACAAATACAATGGCAATCATCAGAGTAAAAAACCTGCTGGTACGTACCTATATCGGGTTTAACCCTGAAGAACTTGTAAATAAACAGGATGTAATTATCAATCTTGAAATTGAGGCCGGTATTCCTGCGCGTGCCATGGAAACTGACGAACCGGACGGTATTTTTGATTACAAGACGATTACCAAAAAAGTGATTGCCCTGGTGCAGGAGGGGCGGTTTAAATTGCTGGAGGTGCTCACGCAAAAAATTCTCGACACAATTATGGAAGACGAGCTGGTTCGCCGGGCGCGGGTCGAAGTCGACAAACCCCACGCATTGCGTTTTGCTGAATCCGTTTCGTGCGAGATGGAGGCCGAACGATGAACCGTTGCATCATCGGGGTCGGCTCGAATATTGATGCAGAGGAGAATATCCGACGTGCACTTGAAATACTCGGAAACGATTTTCCGGTTCTGGGCATTTCAGAAATGATAAAAACGGAGCCCATCGGGATAAAAAATCAGGCCGAATTTACCAACGGTGCAGTGAAGATTGAAACCACACTTCAGGAGGATGAACTTCTGCACTATTTAAAAAAGCTGGAAGACCAACTGGGGCGCGACCGCAGCCTTCCAAAGTTCGGGCCGCGAACAATTGATCTCGATATTGTGATATGGAACGATCAGGTTGTCGACAGCGATTATTATGAACGGGATTTTTTGAGAAAATCCTGTGCCGAACTCGGATTTAAAATCAGATAAAAAACCAAATAAATGAAACGGAACTTATTTCTGAACCCAGCGTTTATCCTGACTGTTTTCTTCTATATTTTCAGTTTAAACTCCTGTAAAAATGACGATGAAAAGGAAAATGAAAACGAGGGCGCCCGTTTCGTTTCGCAGCAGTTGCTTTCGTCAAAAACAGAATCCGAGTTGAGTGTAATTTACACATTTTTGGGAGCTACCTATCTGCCTGCATTTGATCTGGTGCCTCACGTGAAAAGCGGGATAAAAATTCACAAAGTAATTTATAAAACGGATTATCAGAATCAGGAAGTACAGGCTTCGGGCTTGGTTTGTATTCCCGACGAACCCGGGGAATATCCGGTTTTGTGTTTTCAGAACGGGACCAATACCCTGTATGCGAAAGCCCCCAGCAAAAATTACAGCGATCCGTTGTTTACTGTTCTGGAAGGGGTTGCTTCCATGGGATTTATCGTTGTCATTCCCGACTATCTTGGTTTTGGCGAGTCGGAACAGATTTTTCACCCGTATCTGCATTCCGAAACGACGGTTTCTGCTATTTTGGACATGATCCGTGCGACGAAAGAATTTTCAGAAGAAGAAAATACGGTTGCCCAATCTGGTAAGGATCTGTTTATTCTTGGTTATTCGCAAGGAGGCTGGGCCACGTTAAGTTTACAGAAAGCCATCGAACAAAACTATTCTTCCGAATTCAACCTGGTGGCGAGTGCATGTGGCGCCGGACCTTACAACCTGAACTCGCTGAACGAATATGTGCTTTCGCAAAACGAATACCCGATGCCGTATTTTCTGGCATATATCCTGAAAGGGCATAAGTCGGCAGGTAGTATTACCAATGGATATGCCGATGTTTTTAATGCAACATACGCATCAAAGATCGATGCGCTGTTCGACGGAAAACACAGCGGCGATGAAATCAATGCTGCATTGACAACCAATATCAATCAGTTGATTACTGCAGGTTACCGTTCAGGCTATAAAACCGATGCAAAATATGCTTCCATCCGGAGTGCATTTGCAAACAACAGTGTAACCGCGTGGAACGTTTCTACACCGACCCGTCTGTTCCATGCGTCCAACGATGTGTATATTCCTATTTCTATTACCGAAAAAATGACAAATGATTTCCGGGCTGTCGGCGTTCCGGAGTCGAAACTGCAAATGATAACCATTCCCGGCTATGATCATCCGGCAGGAGTGATACCCACCGGGGTGAACGCGGTTTTGTGGTTTCTGAGTTTCAATCCATGACAAATGGCAGATTTTTGAACCTTCGCTTTTCCTTATTTTTGTGCTGTTTTACAGAAGAACAGTTGAATGGCTTGTATTTTCAAAATAATTTTTAATCAACGCTACATCAATATCAAGAGGCGGGACTCTTTCCATTTCTAGTCCTCCGTTTGCCCTTTTCGTTCTTTTCTGTTTACTTTTTAATTCGTTTTTGAAATGGAAATCCCTTTTGCTGAAAATTATAAAATCAAGATGGTCGAACCCATTTATCGTTCGACCCGGGAACAGCGCGTCCGGTGGATCGCTGAAGCCAACTACAATTTGTTTAACCTGAGAAGCGAGCAGGTATTTATTGACTTGCTCACCGACAGCGGTACCGGCGCCATGAGCGACCGGCAGTGGGCTGCCATCATGACCGGCGATGAAAGTTACGCAGGTTCGTCGTCGTACTATCATTTAAAGGAAACGATCCGGTCGATCTTTGGTTTTGAATACTTTTTGCCAACCCATCAGGGACGGGCGGCTGAAAATGTGCTGTTTTCAGCTCTTGTAAAAGAAGGTGATCTGGTGCCGGGCAACTCGCATTTCGATACGACCAAAGGGCATATCGAATACCGGAAGGCAAAAGCGATCGACTGCACAGTTGACGAAGCGTTCGATACGGAAAGCAAATTCCCGTTCAAAGGAAATGTTGATCTTGCAAAACTGGAAGAAGTACTGAAACTTCAGCCTGAAAAAAATATTCCGGCAATTATAATCACGATTACCTGCAACACTTCGGGCGGTCAGCCGGTTTCGATGGACAACATGAAAGCCGTGAAGCAACTGGCCGATAAATATGGTGTTCCGGTAATTTACGATTCGGCTCGTTTTGCTGAAAATGCCTGGTTTATTCAGCAAAAAGAAGAAGGTTTTGCCGGGAAAACCATTCGGGAGATTGTGAGCGAAATGTTTTCGTATGCCGATGCCATGACCATGAGCAGCAAAAAAGACGGCGCCGTGAATATTGGCGGTTTCATTGCCATGAAAGATGTTAGTTGGTATGAAAAAGCGTCGACTTTCAACATCATGTACGAAGGTTTTGTAACCTATGGCGGGATGGCCGGTCGCGATATGAATGCGCTGGCAGTTGGACTCAATGAAGTAACGACCAACGATTTTCTGGATACCCGCATCAAACAGGTACACTATTTGGGCGACCAACTGATTGAGTATGGAATTCCGGTTCAGCACCCGATTGGAGGGCATGCTGTTTTTGTGGATGCGAAGAAGTTTTTCCCTCATGTTCCGAAAGAAGAATTTGTAGCACAAACGCTGGCCATAATTCTCTATCTTGAAGCGGGTGTGCGTGGCGTTGAAGTGGGCACCCTGCTGGCTGATCGCGACCCGGAAACCCGTGACAACCGCTATCCGAAACTTGAATTTCTGCGACTGGCAATCCCGCGCCGGACTTATACCAATAATCACATGGATGTAGTGGCGGCCGGGCTTAAAAATATTTACGATATACGGGACGAAATACGTACCGGATTACGAATTCGAAAGGAGGCTCCGATTATGCGGCACTTTACCGTGCAATTGGACAAGGTATGATTGGAAGGGGTGAATATCAGAAGCCTCCGGGAAACCGGAGGCTTCCTCCTTTTTATTTGAAAGCCAAAATCTTGTAATTTTTCTGTCAATATCTTTTTTTGAAAGGCCATCCCGATTTACGATTTACGATACAATGATGAGGAAAAACTTCGTAAATTGTATATCGTAAATCTCTTCCTAGTCTTTTAACTGGTCAATCATTGTTTGGTCAATGGTTAAAACATTTGAAGCTGATACATCGTGGGCTGTAAAGAGCCCGAAAACCGGTTTTCCGTCACTGGCGGTAAAATTGCTTCTTATATTGGCAGACGGCAGGCTAAAAAGGCTCCCCGACTCATGTTGGTCATACATCTGATAATAATAGCGATAGGCAAATTCGGAAATTGAGTTTTGCTTTACCAGTACCGAATAACCTAATTTCAATAATTTTTCCTCCGGCTCATTTGGGTCGTGAAAATCAGTAAAAATTTCAAGGTCTTTCACATAGTTTCCGTCAACCAGTTCATCGCTGGCAAAGAATAGATATTCGGCCCCATTCAGTAATTTTCCATTGATGAAAATATCCCATTTATAGAAATTGCCAACTCCTTCGGGCTCTTTCCCATTCGTGAAAATACCAAGGAAACGTTTGTCGCCGCGCAACGAAGGACGAACCTGAATCGAATCAACAGGTTCTACTTTCGATAATTGATCGGAACCGGTAATAGTGATTCCGTCGTGTTCAATTGTAATTGTATATTTCTTTCCGATTTCGCCAAAGAATTTTTCATTTTCAGGAACCAGGTAAAGGCCCTTGTTTTCGGGGCTTTCTTTCAGTTGGATGCTCTTTTGTGGTTGTCCGTTGTCGGAGATCAAGACCGTTGCCCCGCTGACGCCGGGATAAGCCATATCTTCATCCACTTTCATGCTTCTGTACAGAAAAACAAACGGGTTACTTTCGGTGGTTATTTTTGCTTCAACGGCATACAAATTCAGGTTCTCTTCGCTTATTTTTACATCAATCACATCTTCACAAGCCGAAAAAGCCAGCAGGAATACAGCAAATACAGGGATAATATATCGTTTCATCGTTTTCAGTTTTAAAAGGTGAAATTATATGTGAGGGAGGGGATAACGGTCCCGATAATCGACAAACGGGTTGCTTCGGTAACCATCGGGTTATCTTCATTTTGTTTGAAGGTCACCGAGTAGGCATTTCGCCGTGCATATACATTATACAGCGACAGGTTGAGTGTTCTTTTCACTTTCCGGGTTTCATTTTTCTTCGGATTGTAGGTGAGCGAAAAATCGAGCCGGTGATAGTCGGGAATGCGGTTGCTGTTGCGGTCGGCGTAATAGAACAATGTATTTCCCTGCACTTCGTATTTGGCAACCGGGTATGTTGCCGGGTTTCCGGTTGTGAATACCCAGTTCGACGAAAAGGTAAACTGTGGGTTCAGTTCATAATTTATTACTACTGAAACGTCATGGGTACGGTCGTAGGCTGACGGATAGGCTTTGCCTTCGTTGATCCCCGGAATTTTACGCATGGTGCGGGCAAGTGTGTAACTGACCCAGCCGGTAATTTTGCCTTCCTGTTTTTTCATCAGCAACTCCAGCCCGTACGAATAGCCGTCGCCGTGAAGCAATTCGGTTTCCAAATCTTCATTCAGGAACAACTCGGCGCCATCTTTATAGTCGAGTACATTTTTCATGTCCTTGTAATAAATTTCTGCGGAAGTTTCGAATGCGTTGTCCTTGAAATTACGGAAATAACCCAGCGCCACCTGGTCGGCAAGAAGCGGTTTGATGTATTTGCTGGTTGGCAGCCACACATCGAGCGGGGTAGGCGAAGTGGTGTTTGAAATCAGGTGCAGGTTTTGTACCATCCGGTTGTACGACGCTTTCACCGAACTTGTCTCATCAATCGTGTATTTCAGCGAAATACGCGGTTCCAGGTTCACGTACGGATCGTCGATCCATTCGCCTCTTTTATACGATTTTTCCCCGATTACTTCATTTTTATTGGGCGCTTCGGGATGCAGGTATTCGCGTACCTTTCCGACGCCAACCTGCTGGAAATACGACAGTCGGACCCCGTATTTCAAGGTCAGCCGTGAGCCGATGGATTGCTCGTTCGACGCATACAAAGAGCCTTCAGCGGCATTATAATTCGTTAACTTCAAATCGGAATAAAACGACCCTTCGTTGGTGCTGATATTTCCGGGTTCGAAATGATGATAAATCGCGTTGATCCCAAAGTTGAGCTTGTTTTTCGAATCCAGAAACCACGTAAAATCTTCTTTGAAATTAATATCGTTGATTTGTGAACTCCAGTCGAACTGATCGGCATTGTTTCCCGGCACGCCCAGGTTGTAGTCGTATTTTGAGTAAATAACCGACGTATTTGAAAATAACTTTCCATCGAAAATATGGTTCCACCGGACCGTTCCGGTGAGGTTGCCCCAGCGCATGTAAATTGATTCGCCCAGTTCAAAAAAATCGTCGCCCCCATATCCTGAAATGTAAATACGGTCTTTTTCACCCAGTTGGATATTGGTTTTCAGATTGAGGTCGTAGAAATACAGCTTGCTGTTTTTGATTTCTTCAATACCTGCCAACCTGCCAACCACATCGGCATAGGTACGGCGCCCCGAAATAATGTAGCTCCACTTGTCTTTAATGACCGGCCCTTCGAGTGTCAGGCGGCTCGAAATGTTGCTGATACCTGCATCGACATGAAAATCTTTCGAATTGCCGTCTTTCATCCGGATGTCGATTACCGACGATGCTTTTCCTCCGTATTCTGAAGGAATGCCTCCTTTATAAACATGGATATCTTTGATTGCATCGGAATTGAAGACTGAGAAGAAACCCATCAGGTGCGATGCGTTGTAAACCGGCGCTTCGTCGAGGATCAGCAGGTTTTCGTCGGGGCCGCCGCCGCGCACATACAAGCCCGAGTTGCCTTCGCCGCCACTCTGAATGCCCGGCAACAAGGTGATACTTTTCAGCACATCAACTTCGCCCATGAAGGAAGGCAGCTTTTTTATCAGCTTAACCGACACTTTTTCCATACTCATGTCGATGCTTTCCACATTCCGGTCTTTTCGCTCGCCGGTTACCAGTATTTCCGCAATCTGTTTCATGTCTTCATCAAGGTAAATCGTCATTTGCTGGTTGTCGTTTAACTCTACCACATGATCCTGTGATTCGTAACCAATGAATGCAAAATTTACTTTGTAAGTGCCTTTCGGGACGGAAATGGAATAAAATCCGTAGGAATTGGAAATGACCCCGGTTGTTTTTTCGGGGATGTAGCAGGTTGCCCCGATCAGGGCTTCGCCGCTGGCTTTGTCTTTTATATGGCCGCTCAGGGTCACCAGTTGCGCTGACATTTGCGCCGACCCGCACAGAGCGGTAAAAAAGAAAATAAGAATAACGTACAATCGTTTCATCAGAACATTGTTTAATTGTTTCATGCTTGTTTCATAACTTTTGCCTGTAATGACAACCGAATTTTTGTTAGGTTGCAACCCAGACAAAAATTGTTTGTAAATTTTTTTCTGCTTTGCAAAAATGAATTTAAAAACAAAGGCTGGAACGGTATTAATCAGCGAAGCGTGGAATTATGCCGGTAAAAGAAATTTCAGCCTCTGCCCTCAGCCGGGCAGGACAACTAAAATCATCAATAATACGGGAGAAGATCGCTTTCTTCAATGAAAATACAGTTTTCGTTGTATCAAAAAACCCAACTTTTTCATTGAAAAAAGATCCGATTGAAATGGATACATGTTAATATTTCCTATTTTTGGAATGATTTCAGAAAATGTTCAAATAATATTTCTGCCTCATTTGAGTTTCAAAAATAAAAAATCATGGATATCAGAAAGACAATTGGATTGGTTGTGGCGCTGGCGCTTATCTCTGCCTGTTCCCCAAAAGTAACATCCAACCTGCAAAAGAGTTATCAACCGATAAGCTACGAGCAGGAAGTTTTTGTTCTCGGTTTAAACGAAGAAGCTCCTTCGCAAGCGGAGATGATCGGGAGTATAAAAGTTGGCGACAATGGTTTCTCAGCAAATTGTGGCTTTGAGGAAGTTATAGAACTGGCCAAAATCGAAGCCCGAAAAGCGGGTGGTAATGTTTTAAAAATAACCGAACATAAACTCCCTTCAGCAATGGGCAGTTCTTGTCACCAAATTAAGGCTGACATTTTGCGAATTGCCGATACTTCCGGGATTCAGAAAGAAATTATTTCTGAAGAAGAAGTTGCTGATCCCAATGTAGATTATGCGACACTTAATATATACCGTTTTAGTGGTGGAGGTGCGCTGGTTTCATACGATGTATATTTGGGCGACAGCATTGTTTGCCGGGTGAAAAATAAGTCGAAACAAACTATTCAAATAAAAAAGCTGGGGTATAATAATTTGTGGGCCAAAACGGAGTCGAAGGCAGAAATTCCGGTAAATTTCAAAGCCGGACAGCAATATTATGTGCGTTGTGGTTTAAAAATGGGAATCATGGTCGGACGACCTTCAATTGAATTGGTTGATAATAAAACAGGGAAAATGGAGTTTGAATCAATAAAAACAAAACAATAGGACATGAGAAAAATAGTTTTTATCCTGATGCTGGTGTTTACGGGAGGTATTGTCGGGGCACAGGATTTAATTGTAACCAATACCAACGATTCAATCAATTGCAAAATTACCAAAGAAACCAAAGATCATATTTATTTTTCGTACCTGAACAATGGGGAACTGAGGAAAACACTGATCGGTAAAACGGATGTGAAGCAATTTACTAAAAGCAATCCGGGAGCGTCTGGCAATGAAATGAAAACAAGCGGTATTCAGCCCGGATATTCGAAATTTCGTTTGGCCATGCACGGCGGCTGGTCCACTCGTCTTGCAAAAATTGCAAACGACGACTTCGAACAATACATGAAAGATCTGAAAAAAGGCTATAATCTTGGATTTGATGCGTCGTATTTTATTTCAGAAACAATAGGGTTTGGTCTAAAATTCAGCACATTCGGATCGGACAACCAACTGGATAATGTTACGATAGACCACGATATGGATGGTGTATTGAGTACCGGTACGGTGAGCGATGACATTGCAATTACGTTTGTAGGCCCGAGCTATTCAGTCCGGGTGGTTTCCAATAGTGGAAATGCTTTTGTTTCAAGCCTGGCAATTGGTTATCTGGGGTATCTTGATCATTCGTATGTTATCAATTACCCTTTCGATCTTAAAGGAGGCACCTTGGGCATTGCGTGGGATCTTGGCTATGATATAAAACTTTCGGAACATCTTTCCATCGGGGCACAATGTTCTTTAATCAGGGGAACTTTAACCAGTATTACTCAGGAAAGCGAATATTCTTCCCAAAAAATTGATTTGGACGAGGACGAATATGAAAGTTTATCGAGCCTGAACTTTTCTGTTGGGTTGCGGATCAATCTTTAGGATTCAGGGTTTCGGTAAAAACAGATTTAATAAAAAAGGGCTGTCCCAAAAGTCCGGAGTTGAGTCATCCCGCCCCGAATCGCGGGCTTTAGAACTTTTAGAGGACAGCCATTTTTTCTGTAATGTATTCCTCAATCCTTTCTATTTCTTTAAATAATTATTGCTGGAAATGTTTATTTCCTTATTATCTGTTGAAAATATCAACATTCCGGCTTACATTTGCAGCCATAAGATCAAAAATTCTTTCACATAAGGGTCTTTGATTATAGAGAAGAGTGGAGAGAACGGGCTCAGCGAAGCTCTGGCAACCAACCGGACAATGCCGGGAAAGGTGCCAATACCCGACCGGAAACGGAATTATAATTAATAACGAGACAATGAAACAAAATTTACAAACTTCCCTGTTTTTACTGAGCTTCATGTACTTTGCCAACCGGTTCATGCGCTAAAAAGCCCCTCTAAATCTCCCCCATGGGGAGACTTAAAAGCACTATTATAATTGCATTTCCCTTTTATTTATTGTCATTGGTAGCACGGCGAAGAATCTGTTATTTTATCACGATAATCATTTTATCAATCTTTTCTGAAAACATGGGCATACAAAAAACATACGAAGAAATAAACGAAAAGATCAGGGCGGGTAAGGCGGTTGTTTTAACAGCCGAGGAAGTTTCGCAGATGGCGCTTACCGCTTCGCCTGAAGAAATTGCCGAGAAAGTAGATGTGGTGACCACCGCTACATTCGGCGCCATGTGCTCGTCGGGTGCGTTCATCAATTTCGGTCATGCCAGTCCGCCTATCCGCATGGAAAAAATCCGGTTGAACGGAGTGCCGGTTTACGAAGGGTTGGCAGCCGTCGACTCGTACATCGGCGCCACGGCCTGCGACCCCGAAAATCCGAAATACGGAGGTGCACACGTCATTCAGGATTTGATTGACGGCAAGGATATTGAACTCGAAGCCTGGGGCAAAGGTACCGATTGTTACCCGCGGAAATATATCAAAACGGTGATCAACAAAAACACGGTGAATGAGATTTTCCTGTTCAATCCGCGCAATGCGTACCAGAATTACAATGTGGCGGTAAACAGCACCCCGCAGATCAAATACACCTACATGGGTTCGTTGCTTCCCAATATGCGCAATGCCACGTATTCCACTTCGGGCGAATTAAGCCCGCTGCTGAACGACCCGGAACTGAGAACCATCGGTCTGGGAACGCGCATTTTCTTGGGTGGTACACAAGGATTTGTCGTGTGGCCGGGAACCCAGTTCAACACGTCGAAACCAAAAAACGAGTTTGGCGTTCCGGTCAGTAATTCGGCCACCCTGGCGGTGATTGGCAACCTCAAAGAAATGAGTTCTGAATTTATTCAGGCCGCCTATTACGAAAAATACGGAGTAAGCATGTTTGTCGGAATTGGCATTCCCATTCCGGTGCTGGACGCTGAAATAGCCAAACGGGTTTCGATCCGGAACGAGCAGATTGAAACCACCGTGTTAGATTACGGAGTGGAAGGATCGCCTGCCTTGGGGCGGGTAAATTATGCGCAACTGCGCAGCGGTAAAATTGAAGTGCAAGGTAAAAAAGTGCGTACTGCGCCGGTTTCCAGCTTATCGAAGGCACGTAAAATTGCCGATATTCTGAAAAAACAAATTCAGGAAGGGAAGTTTGAAATTACCAAACCGGTACAAATGTTCCCAACCAACACATCACTTCAGGTACTAAAAGAAGTAAAAGGAGGTGAGTCATGAGAAAGAAACGCTATATTCTGAAATTTCCGCCGCAAAGTGGCGATAAACCACTCAGTTACCATTTGGTGAGAGATTATGATATCCGCATCAATATTTTAAAGGCGGAAGTGCGCCCGGGAAAAACCGGAAGTCTGGTACTTGAACTGGAAGGCACCAAGGAGAATTTGAAACTGGGCATTCAGTATCTTGAAGACAACCAGGTTTCGTGCGAGCCGCTCGATAAAAAGATACACTGGAAACAGGAACGTTGCATAAACTGCGGAAACTGCACGGCAGTATGTTTTACCGGGGCGTTGGTGATGGACCCCAAAAACTGGGAGCTTAAATTCGATCCCGACAAATGTATCGTGTGTGAACTCTGTGTACCGGCTTGTCCGTTAAATTTGTTTGCCATTGACTTCAGAGAATAGAGGCCCCTCTCCAAACCTCTCCCCGAAAGGGAGAGGCCAGGCCGATAAAAAAATCAATGAATGGTGCATTTTATAGATTGCTTGATAATTTTTTCAATACGATTTGAAAAAAGATAACACAATGAAAGATAGGAAAGCCAAAAACTCCCCTCCTTGGGAGGGGCCGGGGGAGGCCAGTATTCAGGCTCGTACCTATCGTACCCGGTTTTCATCGCAGCGATTTCGTTCGTTTGTTGTGAATTACAAAGACAGCGATTTGTGGATTGGCGTCGATCCGGAATCTTTTCATCCGGAAATGGAAACGGTGGCTTTCGAAACGGTAAAAACATTGAGGCATCAATTGGAACACTATTTTCTTGTTGATCCGGAGTATGGCAGGACATTAATTCCGCTTGATACCAAACCCGATGCGCCTGAGATTGTTAACATACTGGCTGAAGCCGGAAAAAAAGCCGGAGTTGGCCCAATGGCCGCAGTGGCCGGAGCGTTCTCTGAAGAAATTGGAAAAATCCTGCTTCGTGATTTCGGGATAAAAGAACTGGTAATAGAAAACGGAGGAGATATCTTTCTGAAACTGGAAAAACCGTTGCTGCTTTCAATTTTTGCCGGAAATTCAGTTTTATCTGAAAAAATCGGGATTGAAATTCCGGCACAGGAAACGCCGCTCGGAGTTTGCACTTCATCCGGAACGGTTGGCCCGTCGCTGAGTTTTGGTATAGCCGACGCCGTGATGGTCGCCTGCAAAAGTACCGCCATTGCCGATGCCTTTGCAACCGCACTTGCGAATCAGGTAAAAACACCCGGCGATGTGCAAACGGTTGCTGAAACGAGTGAGCAGTTTCCCGAAATCCTGTCTGTCGTTGCGATTTGTCAGGATAAACTGGGAATACGAAGCAATTTTGAAATGAAATTAGTGGCCCCATCCCGGCCTTACCCAAAGGGAAAGGAGATCGGATAGAGTGGGAGCTTATTATATGTAATAACTTGTAAATAAAGGAAAGCCCAATTCCTTCCCCTTTTGGGGGAAGGTTAGGATGGGGGCTTAATACTATGAAAGACATACGAAAAGAACTTGAGAACCGCGTGTTGGTACTCGATGGGGCCATGGGAACCATGATCCAGAAAGAAAATCTGACCGAAGCCGATTTCCGGGGAACCCGGTTTGTTGACTTTCCCCAGGATTTAAAGGGCAACAACGATCTGCTTTCGGTTACCAAACCGGAAGTGATCCGGAAAATTCATGCGGCATTTCTGGAGGCCGGTTCCGATATTATTGAGACGAATACCTTCAATGCAAATGCCATTTCGCAGGCCGATTACCAAATGGGCAAATGGGTGTACGAAATGAATAAGCGCTCGGCTGAAATTGCCTCGAAGGTGGCGGCTGAGTTCACTGCGAAAAATCCATCGAAGCCTCGTTTTGTGGCCGGTGCAATGGGGCCGATGAACAAAACCCTCTCGCTGTCGCCCGACGTGAACGATCCGGGTTACCGCGCTGTTTCGTTCGACGAAGTAAAAACGGCTTATCGCGAACAACTGGAAGGCCTGCTCGACGGTGGAATCGACCTAATTTTGGTGGAAACCATTTTCGATACGCTGAATGCCAAAGCAGCCTTGTTTGCAATCGAAGAAACACTGGAGGAAAAGGGCATTAAATTGCCGGTGATGGTTTCAGGAACGATAACCGATGCCAGCGGGCGCACTTTGTCGGGGCAAACGCTCGAAGCATTTCTTACCTCGGTATCGCATATCGATTTGCTCAGTATTGGCCTGAACTGTTCGCTGGGCGCAAAGGAATTGCGCCCGTATCTGAAGGAACTGGCAAAGAAAGCGCCGTTTTACGTGAGCGCTTATCCAAATGCGGGTCTTCCGAACCAGTTTGGTGAATACGACGAAACGCCGCACGAGATGGCCGGGGAAATAAAAGACTTCCTCGACAACCGGTTTGTAAATATTGTGGGTGGCTGCTGCGGTACCACTCCCGAACATATTCATGCTTTTGCTGAAATAGCGCATCAATCAACGCCACATGCGATTAATCATGCCGACCACCTTACCCGTTTGAGCGGCTTGGAACCGATGGTGATGACTGCGGAAACCAACTTTGTAAATATTGGCGAACGCTGCAACGTGGCCGGTTCGAAGAAATTTGCACGGCTGATTGTTGACGGAAAATACGAAGAAGCGCTGGCCATTGCCCGCGATCAGGTGGAAAACGGTGCGCAGGTAATCGACGTGAACATGGATGATGCCATGCTTGATGCCAAAAAAGAAATGGTCACCTTCCTTAATTTGCTGATGGGCGAACCTGATATTGCCAAACTACCGGTGATGATCGACTCCTCGAAATGGGAAGTAATCGAAGCCGGACTGAAATGTTTGCAGGGGAAAACCATTGTGAATTCCATCAGCTTAAAAGAAGGAGAGGATAAATTCAGGGAACAGGCGACCAAAATAAAACGCTACGGAGCTGCTGCCGTAGTAATGGCTTTCGACGAAACAGGGCAGGCCGATTCATTCCAACGGCGTATCGAAATTGCCGAACGGGCGTACCATATTCTGGTTGACGAAATTCATTTTCCTCCGCAGGATATAATTTTTGACACCAACGTGCTGACCATTGGTACCGGCATTGAGGAACACAACAACTATGCGGTCGATTTTATTAATTCTGTTCGCTGGATAAAAGAAAACCTGCCCTACGCGAAAACCAGCGGGGGCATCAGTAACGTGTCGTTCTCGTTTCGCGGCAATAACGTAGTTCGCGAGGCCATCCATTCAGTATTCCTGTTCCATGCGATCAGAGCCGGACTGGATATGGGCATTGTGAACCCAGGCATGTTGCAGATTTACGACGAAATTCCGAAAGATCTTCTGGAAAAAACAGAAAATCTGGTACTGAATAAAAAGCCGGAAGCAACGGAAGAGTTACTTGAATTTTCACTAACCGTAAAAGATCAGGGAGGAAAAGAGGAAAAGAAAAACGAATGGCGCGAACTGCCTCTCGAAAAACGGCTCGAACATGCTTTGGTAAAGGGAATTGCCGATTTTGTTGACGAAGATCTGGCAGAGGCGGTTCAGAAATATTCACCGGCGCTGAATATCATCGAAGGGCCGCTGATGGACGGGATGAACGTGGTGGGCGACCTGTTTGGGGATGGGAAAATGTTTCTTCCGCAGGTGATAAAATCGGCCCGTGTGATGAAAAAATCGGTGGCCTTTTTATTGCCCTACATCGAGGAAGACAAACGCAAAAACAATATTAAAGCCGAAGCCCGCAAAAAAGTGCTGATGGCAACGGTGAAAGGCGATGTGCACGACATCGGTAAAAATATTGTCGGCGTAGTGCTGGGTTGCAATAACTACGATGTGATCGATCTGGGCGTGATGGTCCCTACCGAAACCATTCTGCGAAGAGCACGGGAAGAAAATGTGGACATCATCGGATTGAGCGGACTAATCACCCCATCGCTGGAAGAAATGGCGAATGTGGCCCGCGAAATGAAACGGCAGAATTTTGAAATTCCGTTGCTGATTGGCGGCGCAACCACTTCGAAAATACACACGGCAGTAAAAATTGAACCGGAATACGATTTTCCGGTAGTGCATGTGAAAGATGCTTCGCGTTCGGTGGGAGTGGTTTCGAACCTGATTGCCAAAAACCCGGATTTTGTTCGGGAACTGAAAGAAGAATATGCCGATATCCGTGAATTTCAGGGACAACGAAAACGAAGAGAATATATTTCGTTGGAAGAAGCCCGCAAAAACAAGGAGAAAATCGATTGGAAAAATTCGCCGATATACAAACCCAAATTCACCGGAATAAAACAACTGATCGATTTTCCGATTGCTGAATTGCGAAAATACATCGACTGGAGCTTTTTCTTTTTTGCATGGGAGCTGCGCGGCTCTTTCCCCGGAATTCTCGATGATCCGAAGCAGGGAGAAGAAGCCCGAAAATTGTTTGCCGATGCCAACGCGATGCTCGATGAGATCATCGAAAAGAAAATGTTGCAGGCAAACGGTATTGTTGGCATCTGGCCGGCTCATGCCGATGGTGATGATATTGTACTATTCGAAGATGAAGGAAAAACCAAAGAAATTGGCCGTTTTTACCAGCTTCGTCAGCAGGAACTGAAAAAAGATGGTACCCCGAATACCTGTTTGGCTGACTTTGTTGCGCCTGCCGAAACCGGTCTGACCGACTATTGCGGTGCTTTTGCAACAACTGCCGGTATTGGTATCGAAAAATGGATTGCATATTACAAAGCCGACCACGATGATTATAAAGCAATCATGATCGAGGCTATTGCCGACCGCCTGTCGGAAGCTTTTGCCGAACTGTTGCACCTGCTGGTGCGCAAGGAATACTGGGGCTATGCACCTGATGAAAACCTTTCGCACGAAGAAATACTGCGGGTTAAATACCAGGGAATCCGCCCGGCGCTGGGTTATCCGGCCTGTCCTGAGCATCATGAGAAAGGAAATCTTTTTAATATTCTGAAGGCGCAGGAAATAGGCATCACGTTAACCGAACATTTCGCGATGTATCCGACCGCATCGGTAAGCGGGCTGTATTTTGCCCATCCCGAATCGCGGTATTTCGACGTTTCCAAAGTGTCGCGCGATCAGGTGGAAGACTATGCCCAGAGAAAAGGTGTTTCGGTGGAGACCATCGAGAAATTTTTGCCGGTGAACTTGAATTATAAAGGAGTGTGACTTTTAAAATTAAAGTTCTGACAGGAAAAATACATTGAAAATCTAAAATCAAACTTTAGAATTTCAATGTATTTTTGCTTTGTGTACCTTGAAAATCTAAAATGAAGATGAAAATTTTCAGTAAAAAAGATAAAATAATTATGAAAAAATCATTTAAAAACGCATTCGTCTTTTTTCTTTTGGGAATGGCTGTTATGTTTGTACTTGATATGATCTTTCACTTTAACAATTCGGTGGAAAAACAGATTCAGCGCGAAGCCAATAAGGCACAAAAGAAAATTGAAAATATTTTTAAATAATTGGGTCTCACGACTCAATACTCATTACTCACGACTCGAATGAAAGTTATAGACATCATAAAAAACAGCGAAAAACCCATTTTTTCGTTCGAATTGCTTCCTCCTTTAAAGGGAAACGACGCAAGCAAAATTTATAATACTGTTGAAAGTTTAGTTGATTTCGACCCGAAGTACATCAACATCACAACGCACCGCGATGAGATGATCTACAAAGAATTGCCCAACGGCGCCATCGAAAAACGGGTAGTTCGGAAACGTCCGGGAACAGTAGCTATTGCTGCGGCCATCCAGCACAAATACAACATTCCGGTGATTCCGCATATTTTGTGCGGCGGCTTCTCGAAAAGTGAAACCGAGCATGTGCTGATCGACCTGAATTTCATGGGAATCGACAATGTTCTGGCCTTGCGTGGCGACGGACAGAAGACCGATCATGTTTTCAAGCCCAATCCCGACGGACATTCGAATGCCAACGAACTGGTTGAACAGATTGTGAACCTCCGGAGCGGTAAATATCTGGAAGAAGACTTGAGAAACAGCGCTCCTCTCGATTTTTGCATTGGCGTGGCCGGTTATCCCGAGAAGCATTTCGAAGCTCCCAATTTTGAAACCGACCTGGAAAACCTGAAGCGGAAAGTGGATGCAGGCGCCGATTACATTGTAACCCAGATGTTTTTCGATAATCAGAAATATTACGATTTTGTTGCCCGCTGTCGTGCAATAGGAATCACCGTTCCGATTATTCCGGGCATCAAACCGATTAATCTGAAGAACCAGTTGACGGTATTGCCAAAAATTTTCAATATCGATATTCCGGTAGAGCTGGCCAACGAACTGGCTAAATGTAAAGACGATGCAGCAGCCAAACAGGTTGGAACGGAATGGGCTATTCAGCAATCGAAAGATTTGATTGCTAACAAAATTTCGAGCCTGCACATTTATACCTACGGAGTTTCTGATAATACCCGTAAAATCGTAGAAGCGGTATTTTAACTGTATTTTAAAACAAACGAAAGGCTTCTCTGGAAAAGAAGAGAAGCCTTTCGTTTGTTATTTTGCAGCATATTGTTCCCATCCATTGGTCTCGCAATTCCAAACATAAATATGGGTGTAAGCCAATGTTGAATTTTCCATTTTGGGTTTTTGATTGGTTTCTTCCGATGTATAGGGTTCCCAGCTATTTGTTTCGCAATTCCACTTTTTGATAACCGTCTCTTTCCACTTTTTTGAGTGTGGTTTTTTTGAGGTGGTTTCTTGATCATTATCGCTTTCGGTTGAAATAAGAGCTTGGTTTTGACTTGCCCGGATATGTCTTTCTTTTGCAAATGACTGGCTGTTAACAATCAAAAATAAACTCACACTAAATAATAACAAAAGGTTTTTCATCTCAATTTTGTTTTCTGATTTTTGTTTTCATCACTAAGATTAAATATATGCCGGAAAGGTTGCTTGCATTTAGAAATTATCTGACAAACGATTTGTTTCAGGATTTATTTCCGGGCAAATTTATTTTTCGAAAACAATCAGACGTTTCTGTTTCAGGCTTGGACCCATTCTTTATCTCCGGGCTTTTAAATTTTTTCTATATTTGCACATTTTAAAATCAAGGCATAAAAATCAATTTTCCGATGAGCGATAAATTCCGCGAATACAAGCAGTTAGATTTATCCCAGATCAATAAAGAGGTATTGAAAAGATGGGAGGAAGACGATACATTTCATAAAAGCATTTGGACCCGCGAAGGGCATGAAACTTTTGTTTTTTATGAAGGGCCACCCTCTGCCAACGGAATGCCGGGAATTCATCACGTGATGGCGCGTGCCATCAAAGATACTTTCTGCCGCTACAAAACCATGAAAGGCTTTCGTGTTCACCGCAAAGCCGGATGGGACACGCACGGCCTGCCTGTGGAACTGAGCGTTGAAAAATCGCTGGGAATTACCAAGGAAGACATCGGTACAAAAATTACAGTTGAAGAGTACAATGCTGCCTGCCGCAAGGAGGTGATGAAATATACCCGCGAGTGGGAAGAACTGACCCGCCGCATGGGCTACTGGGTCAATATGGACGACCCGTACATCACGTACGACAACCGTTACATCGAAACACTCTGGTGGTTGCTGAAGCAGCTTTACAACAAAGGACTGCTTTACAAAGGATACACCATTCAGCCTTATTCACCTGCTGCCGGAACCGGCCTGAGTTCGCATGAGCTAAACCAGCCGGGTTGTTACCGCGATGTGAAAGACACGACAGCAGTCGCTCAGTTTAAAGTGATCCGCGACACCAAATCTGAATTCCTTTTCGAAGGTGTCGATACCGATTTATACATTCTTGCATGGACAACCACTCCGTGGACTTTGCCGTCGAATACAGCGCTTTGCGTAGGGCCGAAAATCAGCTATGTAAAAGTAAAAACATACAATCCGTATTCCGGGATTCCGGTCACTTTGGTCGTTGCCAAAGAACTTGTAAACGCCCATTTCAATCCTGAAAATGCAACGCTCGATTTTGGCGCATACCAGACGGGCGACAAAAAGATACCTTTCCAGATTTCGGGCGAATACAAAGGAACCGAGCTGGAAGGCGTCAACTACGAGCAACTCATCGATTGGGTAAAACCCGACGGCGATGCATTCCGTGTCATTACCGGCGATTTTGTTACTACTGAAGATGGAACCGGTATTGTTCACATTGCCCCGACTTTCGGAGCCGATGATGACCGGGTTGCCAAACAAAATGGAATTGTTCCGTTGATGGTCGTTGACAAGGAAGGCAAAAAGCAACCGATGGTCGATAAATCAGGCCGATTGTTCCTGATGGAAAATATGCAGGATGATTTTGTTGCCGGTTTTGTAAACCAGGAAACATATTCTGCTTTTGCCGGACGATATGTGAAAAATGAATACGACGAAAGCCTGTCGGAAAACGATCCGACGGTTGATGTTGATATTGCCGTGATGCTGAAAACACAAAACAAAGTTTTCAAAATTGAAAAGCATGTACACAGTTATCCGCATTGTTGGCGTACCGACAAGCCGGTTTTGTATTACCCGCTTGATTCGTGGTTTATCCGTACCACCGCGGTAAAAGACAAATTGATCGCATTGAATAATACCATCAACTGGAAACCGCAATCGACCGGAACCGGGCGTTTTGGCAACTGGCTCGAAAACCTGGTCGACTGGAACCTGAGCCGTTCGCGTTTCTGGGGAACTCCACTGCCCATCTGGCGCACCGAAGATGGTTCGGAAGAAAAATGCATCGGTTCGATGGAAGAACTGATGGCCGAAATCAACAAAGCAGTTGATGCCGGTGTGATGGAGAAAAATATTTTCGCCGGTTTTGTGGATGGCGAATATTCTAAAGAAAATTACGAAAAGGTCGATTTGCACCGTCCGTATGTCGATGGAATTGTACTGGTTTCTTCTTCCGGAGAAAAAATGTACCGCGAAACCGACCTGATTGACGTTTGGTTCGATTCGGGCGCCATGCCGTATGCTCAGCATCATTATCCGTTCGAGACAAGCCTCCCCCTAACCCCCTCCAAAGGAAGGGGAATGGACACTCCGAAGTATCAGACGGCGAGAAATTCAAGTTATCCGTTGTTAAAAGAGTTGGCTGAAAAACAACTGGAGAACCCGACGGATGCAGAAAAATTTTTATGGCAAAACCTGAGAGGGAAACAACTCGATAGTTATAAGTTCCGACGCCAGCATATAGTTGATCAATTCATTGCTGATTTTGTTTGCTTGTCAAAACAACTTATCATTGAAGTCGATGGAGGTTATCACAATTTACCGGAGGTTGAAATTTCAGATTTACAACGAACGGAAATTCTTGAAAGTCTAGGGTACAAGGTGATTCGATTTACAAATGAAGAAGTCCTGAATAACATAGAAGCAGTTCTGGGGGAAATCAATCGCACACTGGACTCCCTTTCCCTTGGGGGAAGGGATGGGGATGGGGCTTTCAAGGGTATTCCATTCCCTGCCGATTTTATTGCTGAAGGAGTCGACCAAACCCGCGGCTGGTTCTTTACGTTGCATACCATTGCAACCATGATTGACGAATCGGTTGCCTTTAAAAATATTATTTCCAACGGGTTGGTGCTCGATAAAAATGGCAATAAAATGTCGAAACGTTTGGGCAATGCTGTCGACCCGTTCGATGCCATTGAAAAACATGGCTCCGATCCGTTGCGCTGGTACATGCTGACCAACTCGCAACCGTGGGACAACCTGAAATTCGATATCAACGGAGTGGACGAAGTAAAACGTAAATTCTTCGGAACACTTTACAATACCTATAATTTCTTTGCTTTGTATGCCAACATCGACGGCTTTAAATACAGCGAAGAGGAAGTTCCTGTTGCACAGCGCCCCGAACTCGATCGCTGGATTCTTTCGTTGATGAATACGTTGGTGAAAGAAGTAGGAGAGAGCCTCGAAAATTACGAGCCAACCCGCGCCGGGCGTGCCATTTCCGAATTTGTAACCGAGAACCTGAGCAACTGGTTTGTACGCCTGAGCCGCAAACGTTACTGGGGTGGCGAATACAATCAGGATAAAATTTCGGCTTACCAAACGTTGTACACTTGCTTGGTGACGGTGGCAAAACTGTCGGCTCCGATGGCCCCGTTTTTTTCCGACCTGATTTTTTCCGATCTGAATAAAATAACAGGGAAAGAAACCGATCAGAGTGTTCATCTGGCTGATTTCCCTGTTGCCGATGAAAGCCTGATAGATAAGGAACTGGAAGAAAAAATGGACATTGCACAAAAAGCTTCGTCGATGATTTTGGGTCTCCGCAGGAAAGAAAAACTGAAAGTTCGCCAGCCACTTGCCAAAATTATGGTACCATTACTGAATACTCATTTTCAGGAACAGTTTAATGCGGTGAAAGATATTGTTTTGTCGGAAGTGAATGTGAAGGAACTCGAATTTATCACCGATTCGGAAGGAATTATTAAAAAGAAAATAAAACCTAACTTCAAAACATTAGGCCCGAAATACGGCAAAATAATGAAGCAGATTGCCGGTGCTGTTGCTCAGTTCGGTCAATCAGAAATTGCAGGACTTGAGAAAACGGGCAATTACCAGCTCGTTATTGCCGGTGAGCAGGTTGAGCTTACACTGGAAGATGTTGAAATTATGACTGAAGATATTCCGGGTTGGCTGGTCGCCAGCGAAGGCGGAATGACCATCGCATTGGACATCAATGTTACCGACGAACTGAAGCAGGAAGGGATTGCCCGCGAGTTCATCAACAAAATCCAGAACATACGCAAAGAGAGCGACTTTGAAGTGACTGACCGTGTGAAAATAAAAATTCAGAAACATGATGCCTTCAATGAAGCAGTTCAGAATTATAAAAACTATATTTGCAACCAAACCCTCGCAGCCGAACTTGTTATAGTTGATGAACTTACCGGCAATAAGGCAAAAGAGGTAGAAATTGATACAGATGTTTTGGCGCGGATAAGCGTGGAAAAGCATACTTCGTAGGTATAGAAGGAATGTTATTTGACGTATCCGTTTTCAAAATAATTTTATAAATTTAGACGCAGGGATTGAGTGCAAAATGCTGCCCTGTTTCGATAAATTTAATATTTTGGGTTATGACAGAAAAGAACAGATACTCAGACAGCGAACTGGCTGAATTTAAGGAGCTGATCCTTAAAAAGCTGGAAAAAGCGCAGAAAGATTACGAAATTTATCGTAACTCAATCACGCACGAAGATGGTAACGACACACAGGATACTTCGCCAACATTTAAGGTACTGGAAGAAGGCGCTGCAACCTTGTCGAAAGAAGAAGCAGGGAAACTTGCACAACGGCAGTTGAAATTCATTCAATATCTTAATGCTGCGCTGGTCCGTATTGAAAACAAAACCTACGGAATATGCCGTGAAACCGGTAAACTAATTTCGAAAGAAAGGTTGCGGGCGGTACCCCATGCAACGTTAAGTATTGATGCAAAAAATAACCAGGGTTAAATTTCCCCGGTAGGACCATACTATTTAAAATGGTTGAAAGGAGTGTTTCTTTCAATCATTTTTTTTAACAGAAAAATTATGTCGAGACTTACAAAATCAATATTGATTGTTACGCTGATACTGGTTGCCGACCAGATTCTGAAAATCTGGATTAAAACAAGCATGTCGCTGGGAGAAGAATTTTCGGTGATTGGTAACTGGTTTATCATCCATTTCGTGGAAAACAACGGAATGGCATTTGGGTTTGAATTTGCCGGGCAGTACGGTAAAATATTTTTAAGCGTATTCCGTATTCTGGCTGTGATTGCCATTGGTTGGTATTTGCTGAAGCTCATAAAAAAAGAACTCCCGATGGGCTTTATTATTTGCGTTTCGCTCATTTTTGCCGGGGCAATCGGAAATATTATCGACAGCGCTTTTTACGGGCTTATTTTCAGCGACAGTTATGGCAAAGTAGCCACACTTTTCTCCGAAGGAGGAGGTTATGCAACTTTTCTGCACGGACGTGTAGTCGATATGTTTTATTTTCCGCTGATACAGGGACGCTATCCCGAATGGGTCCCCTTTTGGGGAGGCAACGACTTCCTGTTTTTCAGGCCGGTATTTAATATTGCTGATTCATCGATAACCGTTGGTATTTTTTCCATTCTAATTTTTTACCGGAAGCTTTTCAATCAGCTCGATAAAAAACCGGAGGAAGAAGAGACGGCGGAACCCGCCGAAACGGCGACTCCGGTAAATGATGTTCCGGAAAATTAAAATTTTATTTGTGTATTTTGTGCTAATTCAGTAAACTTGCACTCCGAAATTCAAAAACCATAGTTTTTGATTAACGTTCTAAAAAGAAAATATTTGAAATAATAAATAGTAATTTATAAATCATAAATCATTAGGGCCTATAGCTCAGTTGGTTAGAGCACCTGACTCATAATCAGGGAGTCCCTGGTTCAAGCCCAGGTGGGCCCACTTAAAAATCAAAGAGTTACGAAAAAAAATCGTAGCTCTTTTTTATTTTAGGCTGGTTTGAACAAAGTCTGATAGGAAATGTTCCGGATTTTCATAAGCTTTCTAACCCAAATTCGATGGATGAGTGAGTAATCATTTAAATCAAATTCATATATTGGCATTTTTACAATTATATCTGAACCAGATTTGACCAACTGAAACTTAATAATGAATGTGAAAATTAAAATTCTTGTTCTAATTTTTCTGTTTGCTTTTAATAAACTGTACGCTCAGTCTAACGATTTGGGTGTATGGATCGATCTTTTAGCCAGTAAGAAAATCAAATCAGGAAGCCTGGCTTTAAATGGTGAGTTTTATACCAAAGATAACAGTAAAATAATTGATCGGATCAGCATTGGGTTTGAAGGAAATTATCCGGTCACTTCATTTATGAAATTTAATGCAGGATACTTGCTCATGAACTACAACATGACGGATTATCGTGAAATCCGAAATCGTTTCTTTTCCACACTTGCAGTGAAATGGCGGCTTTCAGACTTTGTATTTAGTCATAGAGAGCGAATTCAGTTGACCAGAAAGCCGCTTCCGGGAGCGAATATGAAAAATGATTTATACTGGAGAAACCGTTTCAGGGTTGAATATAAAAAACCAGAGTGGAAGGTTACTCCTACTGCAACAATCGAATCGTTTTATTCATTTGGAAATAGTGGAACAAAGACCGTTGATGAGCTTAGATACTCTTTGGCTGTTAAGTACAGTCTTTCCCAAAATCAGGACATTTGTTTATATGGTTTGTGGTCAGAATTAGTCCATAAAGATTTTTATGTGTTCGGGGTGGAATACGAAATATCCATATAGCTACCACCATTGCAAGTCGTGACGTTTTTGAAACTGACATTAGGGTACATAAATGTTACAGCAACCAAAAAATCAGGAAACGTGAGATAAATACTGAAAACAATTGACATCAGTAATCAGGTTTCATAAATACAATCGTTTTGGCCTATTTGTTAAAAATAATCAACAGCATAAGCTTTTCCATGTTACAATGCCAAAATGAAAACAACTTCCTGTATTTCTGTTTGTTTCCCGTCATCTTCATGGTAATAAAAAGCCTGAAAACAGAGGTTATTTTCCCTTATTTTCAGGCTAATTTTTAAAGTTTATCGGAATAATAAATTGCTTTAAATCTTTATGTAATTGGTTCCGTATGGATAACGTTGCGGACGGCTCAGCATGGAATTAGCCAGATCGTTGTTTTTGAACCGTTCAGCTTTTGGGTCCCATTCGAGTTTGCCCGGAATTTTCATGGCAATGTGGCTGATCAGGCAAACCGAACATGCCCGGTGCCCGATTTCAACCGGAGAAATGGGTTGTTGTCCCGATTGAATACAGTCGAGCCAGTTGCCATGTTGTTCATCGCTTTTGTCCAGATGAATTTCGTTTTCACCGATTTTCGATTCCAGAATCTTCGGGTCGCTGGCATCAAGCGCTTTGGAGCTGTTTGCCTTGGAAACCGGGTCGCTGGCTGAAGCTACATAGTTGCCGCGCGAAACAAAAATCCAACCTTCCGTTCCTTCGTAGCGAATACCGTTGGTGTAACCACCGCTGGTGTACACGCTGATGCCGTTGGCGTATTCGTGTTTAACCATGAAATCGCCGTGTACATCCCAAAATCCGGATTTTGGAAATTGGGCAACCGCTTCAACAGAAACCGGACCGGTGTATTCGGTATCCATTCCCCATGAGGCCGAATCGTAATGGTGTTGTCCCCAACCGGTGATCATTCCGGCGCCATATTGTTCGCGGCGCAGCCATCCCGGGCGACCGTAGCCAACCTGCGGGTGAACGCCAATTTCGGTATACGGTATTTCAGGGGTCGATCCCAGCCACATGTCGTAGTTCAGGTTTTTTGGAACGGGCATCTCTGTTGCTTCGGGACCGGATGGATCACCGGGCAACCCAATCTTTACGGTGTGCAGTTTTCCGATACGGCCGTTGCGCACCAGTTCGGCAGCAACGCGGAATTGCGCAGACGAACGCTGCTGGGTGCCCACCTGTAAAATAATTCCCTGCCTGTGGACGATGTCGCTCAGCAAACGGCCTTCAGTAATGGTTAATGAAGTGGGTTTTTGCAGATAAACATGCTTTTTTGCTAATGCCGCTTCAATAGCCGGTTGTGAATGCCAGTGGTCGGGTGTGCTGATAATTACCGCGTCAATGTCCGGATTGAGGAGCATTTCGTGGTAATCATCATATATTTTTACATCCATGTAATTCGTATTTCCCGTCTTTTGGGCGTAGTATTTTTCAACCATCTCTTTCCCGTCTTTCAATCGGTTGCTGTCGAGGTCGCAAACGGCAATAAACCGTGCTTTGTCGTATTTCAGCGTTTCTTCCATATCGTGACTGCGTGCAATTCGTCCGCAGCCGATTTGTCCGATCCGGATGTGGTTACTCGGCGCATTCTTCCCGAATACCGCAGAGGGGACGATGGTCGGAACAACCATAATCCCGGCAGCAGTAGTAGCCATGCTTTTAAGTAATGTTCTTCGTTTCATGGGTTATCGTTTATTGATTTAGATTTCAATTTAAAGCTTTGCAGGAGAATCATCGCATTTCAAATCACCCAGCACATACTGTGTTCCATCCAGGAAAAACTTCAGGAGCCTGCGGTCTTCAAAACTTTGTGCATTATGTGATGGAGAAACATAGAAAACACGCCCTTTTCCATGCTTTTTGATCCACGAGACGTATTTAATTTTCTCGTCGATTTCTTTATTTTTTTTGGTCAATTTCGAAGTGTCCATGTATAGCAACGGTCTGAAATTCTTTTTTGTATAGGCTTTATTGAAAAGATAAGGTTCATCAACATGAACAAAAGGTTTTCCTTCAAATGCTTTTACCAACGGATGGTTGGGTTCGCACAATTCAAGGGTAATCTCCTGCTGTGCCGGATGGTAGTCGAAACTTCCGCCTACCATTTCACTGAAAGGCATTGAGTTGTTCTGCATCACAATGGCTCCGTGAACGACCATAAGCCCTCCACCCTTTTTTACATAGCTAATCAGGTTTGCTTCGAGTTCTGCTGCTTTATTTTTACGTTGTTCGCCGGTCAGTTTTTCATCTTTGTCCAATACATCCATAAATAAGTCCCTGCGCGGACCTACCGAACAGGTACTGTTTAAAACTACAGCATCGTAATTTTTAAGGTTCTTTTTCTCGAACTTGTAAATATCAGTGCTCACCTCAACTTCAAAAGCCCCGGTTTTTTCACCCAAAACTTTTATTACCTCGTTGGTGTGTGGTATTACCCAATGATTATACCCCGTGAACAAACTAAAAACAAGTACCTTGTGCTGTTTTTTCGGTTGAACATCGGCTTTTGTCGGCGCCAGTTTTTCGATTTTCAGGACCCACTCATCAGTGCAGGCAAATTCTTTCAGTTGTGCTTTCGTTGAAAAAACGGAAAGAATGATTGAAATACTTATTATTATTTGTTTTCGCATGATTGTGTATTTTTATTGTATCAATTTTCTATAATAACTCTTGGCGGATTGGCAAATTCCTGCCAGTACATTTCTGCTTCTTCTGTGGTAAGTTTCCCGTCGAAAACTACCATGCGGTAGCGAAGCGCATAGTCGCTGCCTTTTTGTATTTTCCATTCTTTGTTGCGGATGGGGCAAAATTCGAAATACATGTCGCCACGTTTGCCGTTGGCATCCAATGGCCAGACGCGCATTGGTTCGGGGTGCATCCGATTGGCGGGGTAACTTAAAAACAGGATACCCGACCGTCCTTCCGGGGTCGACGATTCGCCTTCAACCAGGCACCATCGGGCGTTCGACCCATCGGCATCAACGCGTGTTTTTCCTTCAGAAGTGAGTACGGTACAATTGTCTTTATGCCACTTTTCGGTTGCCCGAAATCCAATTCCACCACCATAACGATAAGCATCAAACAAAATTCCTGAATCGAGAGGACAATTAAATGTTGTTGTGTAATCAATCAGCCATCGGTTATTGGGGGTATTCCATGCACGCACATCCAGCACTTCGTTCAGTGCGATCTGGTCGGCACCTTTTGCCCCAAAATCGATGTGTTGTTGCAGCGCTTTAAAACCTGAAAAAACAGTCCCTTCCACTTCCGACAAAAAACCTGCAAATTGAACCGTTCCTTCTCCTTTTGACAGGTTCCAGAAATCCACCATTCGCCCGTTGATGTGGGTTTCGGTCCATGGTCCCCAGATTCCGTAATGATGGTAGTGATCCGGTGCCTGGATTCGGGTCAGTACCTCGCCGCCCGGTGAAACCAGCGGATGAACAAAGCCCGAACGTTTGTAAATCGGATTGACGCCGTCAGGCGGATAAGTTATTGCATGGCGATAACTCAGAATCGGATTCCCGTTCTTTTCAAGTTTTAAGTCACGGTAGTCTTTCTGTATTTTTATTTTTTCTGAAGGGGTTGAATATTTTTCTTTTTTCAGGATGAATTCCCGTTTTTCCCTTTTTTTTGTTTTGCCTGAAAGCACAAACCAAAGCCGGGGTGAATGCCCGCTTTCCAGTTGGCAGGAAACAGGATCTTCTTTCCCTTTTACCAGTTCAAAAAGCAGCAGGGTTCCATCGTCGGTGTTCAAATTTATCTGATCAATCGCCAGGGAAACCGGACAATCCTGACGGTCGAAAACTCCCGCATCAACTTCAAACCGGAGCAGTTCCTGCGATTGTACCCCAAAAAATGTCAGTAACAGAAAAGAAAGGATGAACGGTTTCATCGCGAAAGGTTTTTAATGGTTTCAATAAATATACGGATGTTTTCAGTAGGAACGTTCTGAGGCATCCCGCCCCCGCACGACCAAACAATACGGCTTTTGTCGTCTACCTCGTTCCACATTTCGCGTGTTCGCCGGGCAACTTCTTCGGGCGACAGGGCTGCCAGTACATCGCGCGGCGGTAAATTTCCGAGCAAGGCGATTTCGGGGCCTGCCAATTGACGTATTTCGTTGATTGAATGTTCGAAACTGAAATTAAACAGGTTCACACCCACTTCGTTCAGAAACGGGGTGCTTATCAGTCCCTGTGCATCGTTGTGGAAAAACCGCACTTTTGAATCGAAAGCGCCGAATGCCTGTTTTAGGTACGGGACAGCAAATTCGCGGCACTCGTCTTCGCCCACAAAACCAACAATATCATCGAGTAGCAGAATGCCTTCAATGGTTGGAAACTTTTCTTTTTGCAGTTGCAGCCAGTCAACCGTAAAATCAGTGATGATTTTCAGCAAACGATGAACTTCTTCGGGGTTCATCATAATGGCCATCATAAATTCGGTAGTGCCCATTAAAAATGAAGCAATGTTTAGCGGGCCGCGTGCAACGGCAAATTTTATTTCGTGCCCCATTTTGCGGATTTCGTCCTGATTATTTTCGAGCCGCTGAATGATGAAAGGTAACAATCCGTCGGTTTTTGGATTGGGTTTCACCATGTTTGCGATGTCGGAAATATCATGGATTGTCCGGTTAGCATGGGGCAGGTTGGTTTCGTGCCAGATTTGTTTGGCGCCAAATGCCGAGGGTTCGGAGCACATTCCGTATTCGGACCAGAAACCCGGCAGGAACATCGCATCGGGAAAAAGTTCAATGGCTTTGCGATTGGAGTCCATCCAGTGCCGGTCGGAACAGTAATATTGCAGGATTGAAATACCGGCCCAGCCGGGAATCCAGGGGCTGTCGATGATAAAACCAATGGGTGGTTTTTCGGGTTTCTCCCCATGGATAACTTTCAATAAATCATTCCATTGCTGATTGTTCATTTGGTCAGTTTTGTTTTATTGATTTTAACTTTTTCAAAATTACCGGAGAAAAAGATCAAACGCCAGTACTATTTTGACAAGCTATTGTATTATTTTTACCAATATTCAAACTGAAAGCCGATGAAGATTATGCATGAGCAGGTAAGTTTTGCCCCCAATTCTTCCCTGAAAGTGAAGTGGGACGACTTTCCTCATTTCACGTATCCCTGGCATTTCCACAATGAATATGAAATTGTGTATGTGCTGAAAAGTTTTGGGAAGCGTTTTGTTGCCGATAGTATCGAGCATTTTGCTGAAGGCGATCTGGTGATGCTGGGCAGCAACCTTCCGCATTTTTGGAAGAATGATGAGCTGTTTCACTCCGAAAGCGAAGATTTCAGGGTGAATGCGATTGTTATTCAGTTTAGTAAAAACTTTTTCGAGTATGAAATTGAAAATTATCCGGAATTTTATCCGATTAAAAAACTCTTGAAACGGTCGCACCGGGGAGTGCAATTTTATCCTGCATTCAGTGAAAAAGCAGAAAAAGATATAAAACGGCTGTTAAAAATGAAAGGGCTGAAGCAAATGCTTTTCTTTCTGGAAATTCTCGACAAAATGGCACGGACCGATCAGTGCCGTTTACTGGCGAGCGATCTTTACCAGATTGAAAAACATGAAGTATTAAACGGTCGGCTCGACAAAATCATGCACTTCATCAATCACAATTATCACCGGAAAATTCTTCAGGAAGAAATTGCTGCAAAAGTAGGAATGAACACGGCTGCATTTTGCCGTTACTTCAAAGCAAAGACGGGAAAAACATTCATCCGTTTTGTCAACGAAATGCGGGTGGCTTTTGCCTGCAAGTTGCTGGTTGAAGGGAGAATGTCGGTTTCTCAGATTTGTTTTGAATGCGGGTTCAATAACCTGGCGAATTTTAACCGGGCATTTAAAAATATCTCGGGACACACGCCCACAGCGTATCAGGAGCAATTTATAAAAGTGAAAGAGCGATGAGAATTCCGGTTTTCCTGCAAAAGATAAATGTTTTTTGTACACAGGGTAAATATCCTGTGGTAGTTTGCCTGAAAGTCTTATTTTTATACACAAACAAAACGTACAACACATGAATCCTATTGAAAAATACATTGAAGAAAACAAAGACCGCTTTTTGGACGAACTTTTCGGATTGATCCGCATTCCTTCGATTAGCTCGGTAGTCGCACACAAGCCGGAAATGTACAAAGCTGCTGAATACTGGAAAAAAATTTTGCTGGATGCAGGCGCCGACCGTGCAGAAATATATGAGACAGCCGGAAATCCGGTAACTTACGGAGAAAAAATAATCGATTCAGCGCTGCCAACAGTTCTGGTCTATGGGCACATGGATGTGATGCCCGTTGATCCTGTAAATTTGTGGACCACTCCGCCGTTTGAACCGGAAATACGCGACGGAAAAATCTGGGCCCGTGGTGCCGACGACGACAAAGGGCAGGGTTTCATGCACGCCAAAGCATTCGAATACATGGTGAAAACCAATACCTTGCCCTGCAATGTGAAATTTATGATTGAAGGCGAAGAAGAGGTTGGTTCGCCCAACCTGGGACAATGGTGCCGCGACCACAAGGAAATGCTGAAAGCCGATGTTATCCTGGTTTCCGATACATCAATGATCGCCCGCGATACGCCTTCCATTACTACCGGGTTACGTGGTTTGGCATACTGGCAGGTGGAAGTGACCGGCCCGGATAAAGATTTGCACTCCGGATTATTTGGAGGCGCTGTTGCCAATCCAATCAATGAACTGGCTAAGCTGATTGCCCAAATGGTGGACGAAAACGGACGCCTTACCATTCCCGGTTTTTATAACGATGTGCTGGAGGTGTCGGCAGAAGAACGCGAACTGCTTGCCAGGGCTCCTTTCGATGTGGAGAAATATAAAAAGGCGATCAATGTGAAGGAACTGGCCGGAGAGAAAGGTTATTCGACGACTGAGCGTACCGGTATCCGTCCGACTTTTGATGTGTGTGGAATTTGGGGTGGTTATACCGGAGAGGGAGCCAAAACCGTTTTGCCGTCGAAAGCCTTTGCCAAGATTTCCTGCCGTCTGGTGCCGAATCAGGATCATCTGAAGATTGCTAAACTTTTCAAAGAACATTTCGAACGAATTGCTCCAAAATCGGTAAAGGTTGAAGTTGCTTCATTGCATGGCGGGCAAGGCTATGTTTGTCCGATTGATGTTCCGGCCTATCAGGCGGCTGAAAAGGCGTATCAGGATGTGTACGGGAAACGCCCGGTGCCATTCCGCAGCGGGGGCAGCATTCCGATTATTTCAACCTTTGAAGAAGTACTTGGAATAAAAACAGTGTTGATGGGTTTCGGACTGGAATCAGACGCCATTCATTCGCCCAACGAAAATTATCCGTTGGAACAGTTTTTTAACGGAATAAAAACCATCCCGCTATTCTATAAATACTTTGCTGAAATGGGGTGACGCGTTTTTCAATCGCGTTTTTCGTTCTTTCAGGAGACTTAAAAATCTCCGCATCCGGGTATCAGAAAAAGTCTTCGAACCGGGTCGGCTGGCTTTGGGTATTGTTTTCTTCGTCGCAGTCGAGATTTATGGTGAAATTCATTGGTTTTTCGAAGTCTGCCGCATCAGGTTTGTACGGAAGGGTTTCGTCAGCATACACTTTTTTCATGAATCGTCCCCAGATGGGCAATGCCATGTTTGCACCCTGCCCTTCGGAAATATTATCGAAATGAACGCTGCGCAAATCAGCGCCGGTCCATGCTGCAGCGGCAATCTGCGGGGTCACGCCGCAAAACCAGCCATCGGAATGGTTCTGGGTCGTCCCTGTTTTTCCCGCAATGGGGCCTTCTATCCGTCCGTAAATTTCATGCCATCGCAAACGGCCCCCCGAACCTCCTTCAATCACCCCTCGCATGAGGTTGATCATCAGATAAGCTGTCTGTTCGTCAATGGCAACATGCCGTTCCGGTTTAAACCGGGCAATCACATTCCCATGTTTGTCTTCAATATGAGTGACAAAAAAAGGCTGTGTATAAACGCCTTTGTTCCCAAACGTTCCGTAAGCGCCAACCATCTCGTACAACGTAATGTCCGATGTTCCGAGGAACATGGAAGGAACCGGGTCGATTGGGCTGTAAACGCCCATTTTTTTCATCACATTAACCACTGCCTGGGGGTTGTATTGTTTCATTACCCAAGCCGAAATCTGGTTTACCGAGTTGGCCAGCCCCCACTTCAGAGTAACCATCTCGCCTTCGCGTTGCGGACTTGAATTTTTCGCCTCCCAGATATTTCCGTCGGGCAAAATAAATTGCTGCCTCACATTGGGCACTTTGGTACACGGACTGAGCCCGTTTTGCATGGCCAGAGTATACAAAAACGGTTTCACGGTGGAACCAACCTGCCGTTTGCCACCTTTCACCATGTCGTACATGAAATGTTTATAGTTTGGACCTCCGACGTACGCTTTTACCTGGCCGGTTGCCAAATCCATAGCCATAAACGAGGAACGGAAGAAGCTCAGGTAATGTTTTATTGAATCAATGGGAGACATGATGGTATCTTTGTCTCCGTCCCAGGTGAAAACAGTCATTTCAACCGGCTCATTAAATTTCTTTTTAATCTGGTTTAGATCCAGCCCGGCAAGGCGACCCAAACGGTAACGTTCACTTTGCGTAATGGAACGGTCGAGCAGATTTTCGACCATTTCGCGGTCAGAACCATTTGGAAAAGGAGGGTTCCGAAGCGTTTTTAAATGAGCATCAAAATCGGGTTGGAGATCCAGTTTTAAATGCTCGGTTACAGCTTCTTCGGCATATCTCTGCATCCGGGAGTCGATCGTCGTGTATATTTTAATCCCGTCTTTGTATATATCGTAATTACTTCCATCGGGTTTGAAGTTTTTCCGGCACCAGCCATACCACGAGTTGGTTTCCCATTCGGACGAGTCTTCTTTAAATTTTTGATACTGCCACGAAGCATATTTCGATCGGTCGGGTTTCGAAGCGCTTAAAGTAATACGAAGATATTCCCTTAAATAAGGGGCGAGGCCACTTTTGAAATCAACCTTCTGATAATCAAGTCCAAGGGGGAGCGCTGTCAGCGAATCGTACTGTTCCCGGGTAATGTAATCATACTTTCTCATTTGCGACAAAACCACATTCCTCCGTTTTCTGGTCAGCTCTTCGCGACGTACCGGGTTGTATAACGATGAGTTTTTTGCCATCCCAACCAACATCGCCACTTCGTGAAGTTTCAGGGAGTCAGGGCTCGAATTAAAATAAATTTGAGAGGCAGATTTGATTCCCACGGCCAAATTCAGAAAATCGTATTTGTTCAGGTACATGGTGAGGATTTCCTCTTTTGTATAACTTTTTTCGAGTTTCACAGCAATGACCCACTCCTTAAATTTCCTCACTATCAGTTGCAGCTTGTTGCTGTTTTCGCGCGGGAAAAGCATTTTTGCCAACTGCTGGCTGATGGTCGATCCGCCGCCTGAACTGCTGTCGCCGGTTAAAATGCCTTTAAAAACCCGTAACAGGCCGCGAAGGTCGATGCCCGAATGCCTGTAAAAACGTACGTCTTCGGTGCAAAGCAGGGCATGAATTAAATCGGGCGTGAATTCCTCATAGCTCACTTCGAGCCGGTTCTCTTGTTTGAAATAGCTCCCCAGCACTTTTCCGTCGGCAGAAATAACTTCGGTGGCCAAATAGTTTTCCGGATTCTCAAGTTCCTCGAAAGAAGGCATGAACCCCAATCGTCCCTGTGCAATCATGAAGAAAAGAAATATCACGAACAGAACGCTTATTCCGTAAATAACCCAAAATGTCCGGATGTATTTCTTAAATGTTTTTTGCTCGTCAACCATTACTGTACTGATTTCAATTTTTTGCAAAGATAATGAAACGATCAGGAAATCGGTTCTCTGCTAATAACGTCACGAAATCCTAAAAATTTTGCAGAAGCATCAGTTAAAGAATTCAATGATTAACAATGAAAAGACATTTTCTGAATCATGATTTTCTGACTGAAAATAGGGCTTTTTGATGGCCCGAAAGAATAAATTAATCATTTTCAAAGACATAAATAAATAAAAAGTTGTCGTTATATTTTGAACTTAGCGTTTCTATTTCTTTAATTTGCACAAATTTTTTCACAATAGATGCAAAAACACGAAACTGTATGCAGGAAAATCTAGTAATTGTTGAGTCTCCGGCGAAAGCGAAAACCATCGAGAAATTTCTGGGGAAAGATTTCCATGTGACTTCCAGCATGGGTCATATAAGGGATTTGGAGAAGAAAGATTTCGGCATTGATATCAAAAATAATTACTTGCCAAAATATGTTGTTCCGGCCGACAAAAAGAAAATTGTGGGCGAACTGAAAAAACTTGCACAGGAAGCGAAGCAAGTATGGCTCGCTTCCGATGAGGACCGCGAGGGGGAAGCTATTTCCTGGCATTTGCTGGAAACCCTGAAGCTTGATCCGGCAAAAACCAAACGGATTGTATTTCACGAAATTACCAAGGAAGCGATACTCAAGGCCATTCAGTCGCCGCGGCCCATCGATATAAATCTGGTAAATGCCCAACAGGCCCGCCGGGTGCTTGATCGTATCGTGGGTTTCGAAGTGTCGCCCGTACTTTGGAAAAAAGTTAAACCGGCTCTTTCGGCAGGACGCGTGCAATCGGTAGCTGTTCGTTTAATTGTGGAACGCGAACGCGAGATTATCAACTTTGACAGCGTGTCTGTTTATAAGGTATTGGCTGTTTTTCGGGTTCCCGATAAAGACGGAAAAATCAGTGAATTGAAAGCCGAGCTGAATAAAAGGTTCGACACACGGGAAGAAGCAATGAAGTTTCTGGAGAAATGTAAAAATGCGGAATATACGATTGCCGATGTGGTGAAAAAACCTGCCCGCCGGAGTCCGGCTGCCCCTTTTACCACTTCTACTCTGCAACAGGAGGCCAGCCGCAAACTGGGTTATTCCGTTTCGCAAACCATGTCCATTGCCCAGCGTTTGTACGAAGAAGGTAAAATCACCTACATGCGTACCGATTCGGTAAACCTGTCGTCGCTGGCCATTAACACGACAAAAAGCAAAATCCTTGAAATGCACGGTGAAAAATACCTGCATTCGCGACAATACAAAACCAAATCGAAAGGCGCGCAGGAAGCCCACGAGGCAATTCGCCCTACGTATATTGACAAAGAAGATGTTTCCGGGTCTGCCCGCGAAAAGAAATTATACGAACTGATATGGAAACGTACCATTGCCTCGCAAATGAGTGATGCCGAACTTGAAAAAACGACAGTTACTATCAATATTTCAAGTGTTCCTGAGAAATTTATTGCAAGCGGCGAAGTACTTGTTTTCGATGGGTTCCTGAAAGTGTACATGGAATCGGTTGACGATGAAGAAACCAACGGCGATTCAAAAGGACTTCTGCCTCCGTTGAAGGCTAACCAGCAGTTGCGTGCCGGGGCGTTGGTCGCAACCGAACGGTTTTCAATAAAACCGCCCCGTTACACCGAAGCAAGCCTGGTTAAGAAGCTGGAGGAACAGGGAATCGGAAGGCCGTCAACGTATGCGCCGACCATTACCACCATTCAGAACCGGGGGTATGTGGTGAAAGAAGACCGCGACGGAGTTCAACGCAATTACCTGCAAATTACTCTTCTCGACGGGAAAATTTCCGAATCGGTGAAAACGGAAATGAATGGTTATGAGAAATCAAAATTATTTCCGACTGACATTGGTATGGTGGTAAACGATTTCCTGATGCGCTATTTCGAACAAATTATGGACTATGGTTTTACAGCCAATGTTGAAAAAGAATTTGACGAAATTGCAGAAGGAAATTTGGTTTGGAATGACGTGATCGACGGCTTTTATAAGCCGTTCCACAGTAAAATTGAAATTGCGCTAAACGATGCCGAACGGGCAAAAGGCGAGCGTGTGTTGGGTACCGACCCGAAAACAGGTAAACAGGTTTCAGTAAAAATTGGCCGTTTCGGGCCTTTGGCACAGTTGGGCGAAACTTCCGAAGAAGGAGAGAAACCTCAGTTTGCAAGTCTCAATCCGGGACAGATTATTGAAACCATAACGCTGGAGGAAGCACTCGAATTATTTAATTTGCCGCGTGACCTTGGCGAATTCGAAAATAAAAAAGTAACAGTTGCAGTCGGGCGGTTTGGTCCATATATTCGTCACGACAATAAGTTTGTTTCGCTCAAAAAAGGAGTCGACGACCCGTATTCTGTAACGCTTGAAAGAGCCATCGAATTGATCGAAGAGAAAAGAGAAAGCGACAAAAATGCAAAACTCAAAACGTTTGCCGAAAATGCCGACCTCCAGATTTTGAATGGAAGATGGGGACCATACATTAAATTCAAAAAAGACAATTTTAAAATTCCCAAAGGGACCGAAGCAGAAAAAATGAGCTTCGAAGATTGTATGAGAATTGTGGAACAGGGAGCAAAACCGAAAAAAGCAAAAAAGAAATAAACAGGGGAAAGGGCAGGCAGTAATATGCTTGCCCTTTATTCTGAAAAAACAACAGCGAAGAGATTCCTTCAATTATAAAAAAATATATCTTCAGGCACGATAAATAAACCCGATGATGGACATTGACCTTTATTTTGAACCCGTTGATTTTTCGAGATTTGAATGTGCCGGCTGGGCTCAAAAAAGATTTACCTTAGCCGGATTACTTGAAAAGAACCAGGAGAAATTAAAAATTGAGAAAGCTGATTTGGTCATTTTTGGTATTGAAGAAGACCGGAATTCACTGGTTGCCGGGTCAGCTAAAGCCCCCGATAAAATAAGAGAACACTTGTATAACCTGAACCGGATAGCTCCCCGTTTCAAAATTTTGGATATTGGCAACCTGAAAATGGGGAATTCGGAAAATGACACCTATTTTGCAGTGAAGGATGTTTGCGAAAATATGCGGGCACAAGGAAAAACAGTTGTAATAATCGGGGGAAGCCAGGACCTGACTTTCGGCATTACAAAAAGTTTTGAAGATGAACCGTTCAATATGGTGACTGTCGATCCGAAATTTGATTTCAAAAAAGGGGTGAAGGCAATAAATTCGGAAACCTATCTGAGCCTGATATTTGGCAAGCAGCGAAACATGCGTTCATATACCGTGCTTGGTTATCAATCTTATTTTACGGATTCGCTGGAATTTGATCAGTTCTCACAAAATGGTTGTGAGGCCAAACGTCTGGGGCAAATCAGGTACGATATGATACAGGTAGAGCCTATCCTCCGGAATGCCGACATCTTCAGCTTCGATATTAATTCAGTTCGGTCGATTGATGCGCCGGGGCAGTATTTTTCGTCGCCCAACGGCTTGTATGCCGAAGAGGCTTGCCAACTTGCACGATATGCAGGTATGGCCGATAAAATCAATGCAGCCGGTTTTTTCAATGTAATACCCGCAGTTGACAACCAGAATATGACAGCAAAACTTATGGCTCAGGTCATCTGGCATTTTTTGGAAGGTTTTCATCACCGGATAGTTGAAATGCCCGAAAAATATGCATCCGAATTTAATCAGTTCGTGGTCGATATGGAAGATGTGGATCTACCGCTTACTTTTTACCAAAGCCGTAAAACCGGACGTTGGTGGATGGAAATTCGGGATGCGGAAGAAGAAAAACGAATGATTGTGCCGTGTACAGAAGAAGACTATCATGCTGCATCGAAAAATGAAATACCGGATCGGTGGTGGAAAAACCTGAGAATATTGGATAGAAGTTAATTTTTATAGAAAAGTAAATCAAGAAAGTTTGAAAAACCGGGCAGATTTTGGCTCCGGAAACATGGAAAGAAGTTGGAATGTGAAATAAAAACGAATAGCGACCGTTCAAACATACAGGGATTTTTCCCTGCTTGTTACACTGAACTATTTTTTATTATTTTACCGCAACTAAAACAGGGCATGAAACGAGGTCGCTTTAGCGTCAGTATGAAAAAAATATTTTGCTTTTTATTTTTGTTAATAATAGCTAACTTAGCGGCAATTGCGCAGCAGGATCCACAATTCAGCTTCAATAAGTTAACACACTTAACAGTGAACCCGGGTTTTGCAGGCAGTAATGAAGGAATTAATGGCTTAATATTGAACAGGTATCAATGGTCGGGTTTCGACGGGGCTCCTAAAACTCTGGTTTTCAGTGTTAGTTCCCGTACAAAGCTATTTGGTATACAAAGCGGAGTGGGTTTAAATATTATTAGTGATGAGCAAGGTTTTGAGCGGAATGCAAGGATTAATTTTAACTATGCGTACCTTACAACAACCGGCTTAGGCGATTTGGGAATAGGGGCTTCCGTTGGGTTTTTCAATAAATCATATAACGGTAAATGGGAAGTCCCCGGAAATGAAGGAGATGTTAACTGGGATGCCAACGACCCGCTGGCTCCGGAGGCAGAATTTAGTCAGTTGGCATTGGATATTGGGTTTGGTGTATATTTGAAGTCGAAAGATTATTTTGTAGGAACTTCGGTGACGCATATTAACCAAGCCGAAATAAAATATAATGGTGAAGTATTTGACTATTTTGCAAGACATTATTATTTGCTGGGAGGATACAATATAAGTTTACCCGACCCGTTATTTGTGTTGCAACCGTCGGTTTTCGTGAAAACTGACATGGCCAGCCTTCAGGCTGATTTGAATATTGAACTGATTTATAATAACCGGGTTGCAGGAGCATTGAACTACCGGTTGAACGAGAGTTTTGGAGTTCTTTTAAGATATGAATTGTCAAACGGATTAAAGGCTGGTTATGCTTTTGATCTGGTTACTTCTGCTCTGGGCAGGTATGGCTATGGTTCGCATGAGCTTTTTATCGCCTATACCGTTGATCTGGGAAAAGGAAGGTTGAAGAAATATAAAAGTGTTAGATTTTTGTAAGGAATTAGTACTCAATTATAGGCAACTATGAAAAAATTTATTTCGATTGGGTTCGTTTTAACTGCTTTATTTGCCATGACCGGATGCAACAAATCGGGTAACGGGGAGTTGACAGGCGTTCAGGGAAGAGGGAAATGGTTTGAACCAACCCCGTTTGGTATGACCTTCGTTCACCGGGGAAGTCTGAACATTGGCCCGAATGATCAGGATATTACCTGGTCGAATACTCCGACGAAGACTGTTTCGGTAGATGCATTCTGGATGGACGATACGGAAATAACCAATAACGAATACAGGCAATTTGTTTATTGGGTAAGAGACTCGATTGCGCGGACCTACATCGCAGAACAATATCCTGAATTTCTGATTAGCGAAGACCGGGATGGAAACCCACTTGACCAGCCACGTCTGAACTGGGACGAGAAACTCGAATGGGACAATCCGGATTATGTCGATGCACTTGAGCAAATGTTTATTCCTGAAAATGAACGTTTCTTCCGCAAAAAAGAAATTGATGCCCGGAAGCTTTTTTATGAATACCATAAAATTGACTACAAACAGGCTGCACGCAGGGCCAATATGTACGATTACAAAACCCAGAGCTACAGCGGAACTGTTTTTAACGAAAACGGAGAAGAAGTTCCGATTCAAAACCGCTCGTCATTCATCAATCGGCATTTAGTTGTTGTTTATCCCGATACACTTTGCTGGATTCGTGATTTTACCTATTCATATAATGAACCTTGGGCAACCCGTTATTTCTGGCATCCCGGGTTCGACGACTATCCGGTTGTCGGGGTCGATTGGGAACAGGCAAATGCGTTTTGCAGTTGGAGGACCAAGATTCAGAATGAATTTTTGGCCAGTCAGAATGAAGCGACCCTTCAGGATTATGAATTGCCTTCAGAAATTCAGTGGGAATACGCTGCACGGGGCGACCTGAAATTGGCCATGTACCCATGGGGCGGATATTATACCCGCGATCAGGAAGGAATTTTTATGGCCAACTTTAAACCTTTGCGCGGTAATTACGCCGAAGATGGTGGTATCGCCACATTAAAAGTCGGCAGTTACAATCCCAATGAATTCGGATTGTATGATATGGCCGGTAATGTTGCCGAATGGACCAAATCGGCTTACGATGAGTCTTCGTACATGTATTTCAACGATTTCAATCCCGATTTCACATACAATGCACTGCCAACCGATGCTCCTGCGTTGAAACGAAAAGTGATAAGGGGAGGTTCGTGGAAAGACATAGCTTCTTTTGTTCAGGTGTCGACACGTAGTTATGAATATCAGGACACGACAAAGAGCTATATTGGGTTCCGATGTGTTCGTGCATCATTTGGAAATGAATTCTAAATCAATCAACAATAATTGACAGCAGATGAATATTGGTGAGATTCTTCAAACAAAAAGATGGAAAGTATTTACCGGTTATGTATACAACCTGGGTGCTTCAGTCGTTCTTCTGGGTGCATTGTTTAAACTTCAGCATTGGCCCAATTCCGGTTTGTTTCTGATGGTTGGATTGATCACGGAAGCTTTTATATTCTTTATTTCAGCTTTTGAACCTCCCATGGAACTGCCCGACTGGGGAAAAGTTTATCCGGAACTGCGCGAGGGGTACGAACTGGACGAAGAGTACGAACTGATCAAAGAAGAGCATGGTTCAAAATTTGACAAGTTGTTTGAAAGTACCAATATTACTCCCGAACTGCTTAGTAAAGTAAGCAAAGGTCTGACCGACCTGAGCAATACGGCATCCAGTATTAGCGATATTTCGACGGCTACTTTGGCTACCGACATTTATGTCCGTAACCTGAACACGGCCGCCGAGTCGATGGTTACCTTTTCCGAAGTTAACAACCGGGCCAATGATGAAATCAATAACTCGGTTGGGACGTTGGTCAATTCATACAGTAAAACGGCTAAGCAGATTTCTGAAACAGGGGCTGAAATGTTTTCAAACCTGAACGAAACAAGTAAAAAATTTACTGAACAAATAAGTTCTTCAGGAAATAAATTAATTGAATCGTACGAACGGTTATCCGGTTCAATTAATTCGGGATTCAAAGATATTGACACCAACTCGAAAGTGTACGGGGAAAATCTTCATAAGCTGAATAAAAACATTGAGAGTTTGAATGTGACGTATGAAAACCAATTGAAAGGAACTACCGAGCAGATGCAGGCTTCACAGAAATTCTTTACCGATCTGAACCAGATGAACAGCGTAATTGGCCAATCGATAGAAGAAATTAAAAAATACAAACAAAATGCAGAAATGCTGAACAGCCATCTGGAATCTCTGAACTCTATTTATGGCAATATGCTTGGCGCCATGAATTATAAGAAAAAATAAACTGAACTGAAGGTATGGGAACAAAAAATTGCCCGGAAACCCCGAGGCAAAAAATGATAAATATGATGTATTTGGTGTTCGTCGCGATGATGGCACTGAATGTCGCTTCAGAAGTTTTGGATGCTTTTAAGGTCGTCGATTCTAGCCTTACCCAAACATTAAATACCGTTGACCTTAAAAACCAATTGATTTATAATTCATTCGATAAAGCATTCCTGCTGAACCAGGACAAAGTCAGGGACTGGCGCGACAAAGCGATGGCAGTGAAAAAAGAAACCGATACGTTAGACCATAAAATTCAGAACTTAAAGGAATATTTGGCGATTGAATCAGGAGCAAAAAATCTTAGCGATCCTGAAAACGCCGGAACGACAATCGGAGAGATGCCATTTCTTGTGACCGATCGGGGCGATACCATTGTCATTACCAAACAGGATGATATTAATACCCCTTCGGAAATTATGATTGCCAAAAAGAGGGCAAAAGAACTGAAAGAGGCTATTGAAAAATACAGAGCATTTCTTATTTCACAGATGCCCGAAAATTCGCCGATCATTGAAACCTTAAATAACGCGATGGATACTTCCGATCCGCGAATTAACCTGAAAGAGGGCGGAGAGAAGAAAACATGGGAGACCACCTATTTTGAAAACAAACCATTGATCGCGGTGATTGCTTTGCTGTCGAAAATTCAGATCGATATAAAGGATGCTGAGACCAATGTGATCACAAATTTATTTGGGCAGATTGATGCCAGTTCGTTCAAGTTCGACAAGCTGAGCGCTTATGTTTTGCCTAAATCGACCTACGTACTGCAAGGCGATGTTTTTGAAGCTCATGTCTTTCTCGGAGCCGAAGAATCGACCCAACAGCCCGAAGTATTTGTTGGAAATTCGAAACTTCCAGTCGTTGATGGCAAAGGGGTGTATAAAATACAGACAACCGCTGAAGGCACATTTAAATGGGGAGGTTTAATTAAATATAAAACGCCGGAAGGCAGTTTTAACACCTATCCGTTTGAAAGTGAATACCAGGTCGGGTTGCCAAGAGTTACTATCTCGCCTACCAAAATGAATGTACTATACCAAGCTTTGGCAAATCCGATAAGTATCAGCGTTCCGGGAATTCCTGCCGGAGGAATAAGGGCAACTCTTACGAACGGGAAAATAGAGCAGCGGGGCAATGAATTTTTTGCGTTTCCCAGCGAACTCGATCCCAATGCGACCCGCACTAAAATTGAAGTTTTCGCCAACGTTGGAGGACAGGAACGCTTGATGGGGTCCATGCCGTTCAGGGTGAAGGAAGTGCCACCTCCAGTTGCTGAAATCGGAGGAAAAAACGGAGGCAATATCCGGAAAGAAGACCTGTTGGTTGAAGATGGAGTTTTTGCAGACCTGAAAGATTTCGATTTCGACTTAAAATATACAGTTACCCAGTTCGATGTTACGTTTGCCGGAACCTATGTAAAAACCTATTCATCCACATCGAACCGTTTTACAAAAGATCAAAAGGACATGTTTAAACAACTGTCGCAGGGAAATATTATATACGTTGATAACATTAAAGCCAGGGGCGACAACGGGGTTCAGAAAGACCTTGCGTCCATTACTTTTAAAATACGATAGCCATGAAGAAGATATTCGTTTTATTCGGAATAATGATTTTTGTGCTTGTTTCGTTTCAAAAGGAAACAAATGCGCAAATTGTAGACGGGGCATATAAACGTGAAGATCTTTCGAAACGTAAGCCTGTGCCTTTACCCTATGTCAGGGAAGCCGATGTAATGTGGTCGAAAAAAATATGGCGGGTAATCGATTTACGCGAGAAGATGAATCAGATATTGTACTTTCCGACGAAGGAAACAGAAGGACGTTTCAACCTGATCGGTCTTTTGCTGCGCGGGATTGAGGACGGACAACTGACTGCGTATGATGCCCGTACCGACGATGAATTTAAAGTACCTATCACTTTCGAACAGGTGAAGGAAATGTTTGGCGCTACTTCGCGTACCCGGCAAGTTCGTGATGGGGCAACCGGAGAAATGGTTGACCGCCTTATTGAGGGGGAAATCAGGCCGGAAGAAGTGAAACAAATCATGGTAAAGGAAGAGTGGTATTTCGATAAGCAAACTTCAACATTGAACGTCCGGATTATCGGGATATGCCCAATTCAGGAATATTACCGCGATGAAGATATTAATCAGACCGATGTTCAGCGTCGTCAGGTATTCTGGGTTTATTATCCTGAAGCCCGCGATTTGATGGCTTCCAATGCGGTGATCAACCCAAACAATACGGCCCGCAATATGTCGTTCGACGATTTGTTCGTAAAACGCTATTTCAACAGTTACGTAGTGAAGGAGTCGAATACCTTTAATAACCGCGACATCAGTGCGTACCTGAGCGGTAGAGACGCCATGCTGGAATCGAAACGGATTGAAAATGAAATTTTCAATTTCGAACAGGACCTTTGGGAATATTAATGACGGAACGATAAAGTCAAAGCCTTATAAGACTTCGCTTGTAAGGCTTTTTTTATAAAAATTGCAATATTGGTTCTAACCGGTCCGTTCTGATTATCTCAAGAAATCTTTCAATAAAAACCGACGTAGTTCAATGAGGTTGTATTCAATAATATGTATTTGCCTGATTTTCATTTTTACTTCCTGTAAAAAAGATGGAGTGGGCGATTTTTTGAGTACACCGGACCGCAAACCCTATTTTGAGCCAGTACCGTTTGGGATGGCGAAAGTTGAGCAAGGGTCTTTTTCGATGGGACCCAGCGATCAGGACATAGAGAGAAGCGCCACGCCGGTAAAAAAGGTGAGTGTCGAATCATTCTGGATAGATGAAACCGAGATCACCAATAATGAATACCGTCAGTTTGTTTCCTGGGTACGCGATTCAATTGCCCGCAGTTTGCTGGCTGAAAGTTTTCCCGAATTCATAATTACTGAAACACGAAAAGGTGAACTTCTCGAAAACCCCCGGTTGAATTGGGAAACAAAAATCAATTGGAAAGAAGACGAGTACCGCACAGTCCTAAACGAATTATTATATCAGGAACAAGATCGTTTTTTCGGAAAAGAGGAAATTGATACCCGGAAGCTGATTTATGAGTATTTCTGGATCGATTACAAACAGGCGGCCAAACGCGCCAATAGCTATAATTATCAAACCCAGTCGTACAGCGGAATGGTGACAAACCAGCAGGGAGAACAGGTTCCTATTCAAAACCGGTCGTCGTTTATCATGGGTGAAAGTACTGCTGTTTACCCCGATACGCTTGTCTGGATTCGGGATTTTACATACTCCTACAATGAACCTTTCAGCCGGAATTATTTCTGGCATATTGCCTACGATGATTACCCGGTGGTTGGCGTTACCTGGCAGCAGGCAAAGGCATTCTGCCACTGGCGCACCCGAATGCTGAACGAATTTCAGGATTTTATAGGTGAACCGGGAATACACGATTACCGATTACCAAATGAAGCAGAGTGGGAATATGCAGCCCGTGGAGGGAAACAAATGACCATCTATCCATGGGGAAGTTATTATACCCGCACGCAGGATGGTTGCTTTGTGGCGAATTTCAAACCCCTTCGTGGTAATTATGTAGCTGACAGCAATGTTTCAACCAACACCATGAAAGTGGGAAGCTACGATCCCAATCCCTTCGGGATTTACGATATGGCAGGGAATGTTGCCGAATGGACAAGCGGTGCTTTCGATGAATCGTCGTACGATTACATGAACGACTTGAACCCGACCTATGAATACAATGCCCGCCACGACGATCCGGCGGTTCTGAAACGCAAGGTGATCAGGGGTGGTTCGTGGAAAGATATTGCCCATTTCATCCAGGTTTCATCCCGCAGTTTCGAGTATCAGGACACAGCCAAATCGTATGTCGGCTTTCGTTGTGTGCGTACTTCATTTAAAGGTGAGTACGACCGGAAATAAAGAAAGTGCAAACCTTTCTTCTTTATTTTATATTGTCATCAAAAAAGTTATATAAATTTTTCTCCCATTGTCATCCGAACATCGTTTACAAACTGCCTGATTTGTTGCTCGTCTTCTATTCGGCAAACCATCAGCGTATTGTCTGATTCCACGACCACATAGCCATCAAGGCCTTGCAGAACAACCAGCTTGTCAGCCGGAAAATCGACAATGCAACGGGTGGTATTGTAGGTCAGCACATGCTTCCCGTTGATGGCGTTTTCCTGTTCATCTTTCGGCCTGCTTTCGTACAGCGAACCCCAGGTTCCCATATCGCTCCACCCGAAATCGGCGCATAAAACATACACATTCCCGGCTTTTTCCATAATTCCGTAGTCGATGGATATATTCTGGCATTCGGAATAGGTTTTATTCAGAAAAGCTCTTTCATCGGGTGTTCCGTAAAGTTTTTCCCCTTTTCTGAACAAGGCGGAAACTTCTTCCAAATACTGATCGAATGCGTTCAGTATCGAACTCAGCGACCAGATAAAGATTCCGGAGTTCCAGAAAAATTCGCCACTTTGAACGAAAAATTCGGCCATTTTGAGATCGGGCTTCTCGGTAAAAGTTTTCACTTTCCGAAGATTTTCCAACTCCATTCCGGTTTGGACAGAATCAATCTGGATATATCCGTAGCCTGTTTCCGGACGACTTGGGGTAATACCCAGAGTCAATAATACCGGGTTCTTCGAAACAAAATCAAGACCGTTGGTTATTTGTGTTATAAATTCATCCTCCTTCAGAATTAAATGATCGGAAGGAGCAATAATCACGTTTGCATCCGGGTTGATGGTCTTTATTTTATAGCAGGCATACGCTACGCAGGGTGCGGTGTTTCGCCGCAATGGCTCCAGCAATATCTGGTTTTTCGAAAGCTCGGGCAATTGCTGCATAACCAGATCTTTGTAGTCGATGCTGGTTACCACATAAAAATTTTCGGTAGGAATAACCTTGCGAAACCGGTCGTAGGTTTGCTGAATAAAGGTGCGGCCAGTTCCGAGAATGTCGAGAAATTGTTTGGGTTTGGAAGATTTACTGATCGGCCAGAAACGGCTTCCAATGCCACCAGCCATAATTACACAATAGTTGTTGTCCATTTGTTTCTAATTTTATTTCAGCCTCTTTGCAGGATGCCGTATCCCCGGAGAAAATCACAGGGGAACGATCATCTTTAAAGAGAACGTTCTTTTCAAATATATCGAAAAATAAAGAGATATGACCTGTTTTTTTGATGCTGTGGGGTAGGTTTTTTGTCCCTTTGCTAAATAAATTTACCATGGTCTGATCATCTTTCAGAATTATTGTAACTTTAAACGGGAACAATTGAAACAAATGTAATGAAGTTTTTCTTTCACGCCGGACAATATTTTTCACTTCTGTACCGGGTATTTTCGAAACCCGAGAAGCACCGGATGTATTTTACGAAAATATTTACCGAAATAGAGAGCCTGGGGATCAATTCGGTAGGCATCGTTGCCATTATATCTATCTTCATGGGCGGGATCATGACCTTGCAGGTTGCCTATAATATGGAAAACCCGATCTTTCCGACGTATCTGGTCGGCCTTGGCAACCGCGATACGCTGATACTGGAATTCTCGTCAACCATCATGGGACTGATTATGGCTGGTAAAATCGGCTCCAATATCACTTCTGAAATTGGGAGCATGAAAGTTACCGAGCAGATCGATTCGCTCGAAATTATGGGTGTGAACTCGGCTGCATATCTTATTTTGCCAAAAATTATTGCCGTCGTGTGTATTTTCCCGTTTCTTTTTATCCTGAGTGTCTTCTTCGGATTGATCGGCGGGTTAATTGTCGGTCCGGCAGTAGGGGCTGTTACCGCGGCTGATTACCTGAACGGCATTCAGTACCTGTTTGTTCCGTATTACGTGACGTATTCGATTATTAAAACGCTCTGTTTCGGGTTCCTGATAGCTACCATTCCGGCCTATTTTGGTTATTTTGTTGAGGGGGGCGCTTTTGAAGTGGGCGCTGCCAGCACAAAGGCCGTCGTAAATACGAATATTATGATCCTGGTTTTCGACCTGATATTAACCCAATTATTGTTGTAAGATGATTGAAGTAAAAAATGTATACAAGTCGTTCGACCAGAAGGAAGTATTGAAAAATATCTCGACGCTTTTTTACAAAGGGAAAACGAACCTGATTATCGGACGAAGTGGTTCGGGAAAGACTGTTTTGCTGAAAGCAATTGTAGGACTGCATGAAGTGGACAGTGGTGAGATTTTGTACGACGGACGCGATTTTACACGAATGGGACAAAAGGAACGGAAAGGCTTGCGCCGGGAGATGGGTATGGTTTTTCAGGGCGGCGCCTTATTCGACTCGATGACCGTGGAAGAAAATGTGCGTTTCCCTCTGGATATGTTTTCGGAAATGTCGATTGCCGAAAAACAAAAACAGGTCGATTTTTGCCTCGACCGTGTGAATATAAAAGGCGCACACCAGCTTTATCCTTCCGAGATATCGGGCGGTATGCAGAAAAGAGTGGCCATTGCCCGTGCTATTTCCCTGAACCCGAAATATCTTTTTTGCGATGAACCCAACTCGGGACTCGATCCTGAAACAGCTTTGCTGATTGATGACCTGATCCATGATATTACCCTTGACCTCGACATTACTACGATCATCAATACTCACGACATGAATTCGGTGATGGAAATTGGCGAACAGATTTTATTTATTTCGGAAGGTGAGATGTGCTGGACGGGCAACAAAGAAGAAATTCTGGATACCGAAAACCAGAAATTGCAGGAGTTTGTGTTTGCCAACAAACAGTATCAGCAAGTTAGGGACGAAAAGAGGAGAAATAATCCCGAAAAAATTTAAGATTCAGAAGATTACCCTTTTGGCGTCAGCGTCACTACCGGGATGATCATTTCTTCGAGCGAAATTCCCCCGTGCTGGAAAGTGTCGCGGTAATAGCCAGCGAAATAATTAAAGTTGTTTGGATAAGCAAAAAAGTCGGTATTGGAAGCAAAAATATACGAAGAACTCACGTTCCTTGATGGCAGAAAAATCTCCTTTGGATTGGTAATTTCAAATACTTCTTTCGGGTTGTAGTTCAGGTTACGGCCCAGTTTGTAACGCAGGTTGGTATTGGTTTCGCGGTCGCCAATAACTTTTATCGGATTATCAACCCGGATCGTTCCGTGGTCGGTTGTGAGCACCACTTTTACTTTGTTCTCGGCCAGCGCTTTCAGCAGGTCGAGTAATGCCGAGTGGTTGAACCAGCTCAGTGTCAGCGATCGGTAAGCTTTTTCGTTGCTTGCCAATTCCTTGATCATGTCCATCTCGGTGCGGGCATGCGATACCATATCCACGAAATTGAAAACCATCACCGACAAATCATGATCCAGCATCCGGTTCAGGTTTTCAGTATGCTTTCTACCTTCCTTCAGTCCGGTCACTTTCTCAAAATACAACTTTTCCTTTCGTTTCAAACGTTCCATTTGCTTTTCCAGAAGTTCATACTCGTGTATATTTTTATGTCCTTCGTTGTCATCGTCTTCCCAATATTCAGGATAAATCCGTTTAATTTCCGATGGCATCAGCCCCGCAAATATCGAATTGCGCGCATACATGGTTGCTGTTGGCAGGATACTGTAATACAATTCTTCTTCCTGGGTGTTGAAATATTCGTTCAGCACCTGGCTGAAAATACGGTACTGGTCGTAGCGCAGGTTGTCGATGATCAGCACAAAAACTTTATCGCCGCGGTCGAGCAGCGGGAACACTTTTTGCTTAAAAATATCGGTCGATAAGATAGGCCGGTCGCCGATGTCTTTTTTGAACCAGCTTGCATAATTCTTTTTAATATATCGGGCGAACGAATGGTTAGCTTCGGCTTTTTGCATTTTCAGAATTTCGTCCATTGCCAGATCTTCGGAACTGCTCAATTCCAACTCCCAGAAGACGAGTTTGCGGTAAATTTCTGTCCATTCATTAAAATCGAGCCGATCGCTGATTTGCATACCGATTTTAGCGAATTCGCTCTGGTAGGCCGAAGTCGTTTGTTGGGTCACCAGCCTTTTTTGGTCCACATTCTTTTTAATTGTGAGCAAAATCTGCTTTGGGTTCACCGGTTTGATCAGGTAGTCGGCCATTTTCGATCCAATTGCCTCGTCCATAATATCTTCTTCTTCGCTTTTTGTGATCATCACAACCGGCACGTTCGGTGCAATGGCTTTTATTTCGCTCAGAGTTTCGAGGCCACTCAATCCCGGCATATTTTCATCCAGAAAAATAATATCGTAGAAATTGCTTTTTACCAGGTCAATGGCATCGGTCCCGTTGTTTGCTGTTTGAACATCGTAGCCTTTTTCTTCGAGAAAAAGGATGTGGGCCCGCAACAGGTCAATTTCATCGTCGGTCCAAAGTATTTTTATCTTCTTCATATTCGTTTTCATTTTCGGTGAAAGATTGTACAAGTTAAACAAATATTTTACTGAAAAAGTATCGGTTTAACAAACTTTAATTCCTTTCGGAAGGCGAGGCTTTAAACAGTTTTCGTCCAAAGGAATTTATTATCATACCGGACGAAGTGAAGTACCTCATGTTTTGAGCTTTTGCGGCAGACCCTTCACCATGTTCCGGGTGACAAAACAAAGTTGGCATGACTGGAATTTTTACTTTTTCCTGTTTAGGTAAAAACGTTTGTAGAATTCCATGTATGAGGCAATGTCTTTCTTTTCGAGGAATATTTTCAGGTTGTCTTCAGAAATAATAAAATTCCGGTATTCAGCATTCTGAAGCAGACCGAAAATGTCTTGGTTGTTTATGATGCTCATCAGGTAATTGAGAGCTGCATTATCGTCGGACAGTCCTTCAACTTGAATCATCAATTGGCTGGTGTTGAATCCGGTTTCGCTGATTTTCAGGTTTTGTGCGGCAAAGCGGGCTGTATTAAACTGTTTGATGGCAGTAATAACCGCATTTTCATCGACCCCTGTTTGCGGGATGATCAGTGCAAAAAGATGTTTGGCTCCCATGTTGGTATTGAACGGACCACTATAGGCTGGTTCGGCCGGGATAATTGGTTCGGGCTGCGATTGAACCGCAGGTTTCTTTGTTGTTTGAACAGGCTCTTTCTGTTGCGTGTCCTGTACCGGCGAAGTTTTTTCGTTTGATGTTCCGGACGGAAGATCTTTCAGGTACACATCGCTGAAGAAGGTCATGTAATTGGGTAGGTTGCTAGTTTCGATCAGCCGGGCCAGATTACCTTCCGAGATCAGGAAGTTACGGTAGCTCATGGTGCCCAGACTGGCAAATAAATCGCGGGTAGTCACCACTTTGGTGAAGTACTGAAGCGCCTCGTTTTTGGTCGCGAACGAACCAATGACAACCATCCGGTAATCTTCAATTTGTTGCTGAGAAATTTTCAGGCCACTGTCCCGGTAGTTTTTACGGTTAAAGTTCGAGAATTCCGACATCAACTGGCGCAACGACAACGAAGCGTCGTTCACGGCAACCACGAAATTTTGAGGCGCATCGGTTTCTACGGTAAATATTCTGCTGCTTCGTCCCGAATTAACCATGACGAAAGTTCCGCGTTCCTCGAATTTTTCATCTTCGGCTTTTGCCTGCGCCATCAATTCTTCCGGGGTCGGCAGCAATTCTTCGCTGAAATCGCCGGTAATAAAACGGCTGTAGTTTTTGATGAAGAATTTCAGGTATTCGCTGTAGTTTTTGTCGGCAGTAATTTCGCGGTAGTTGGTCGATGAAACCACAAAATTGACATATTTTACATCTTTCATGGCTTGAAAAACTTCGCGCTTCCGGATGATCGAACGGAAGTAGATCAAGCTGTTTTCTTTGTTGTCGAGAGCCCGTACAACCAGCATTTCGGTATTGCTTCCCAATCCTTCCGTTTCAATGTCGAAGTCGAATTTTGTGTAATGGTCGATATTGTAGTTGGCAATGTCGAATTTAAGCCGGTTGACATCCACACCGGCATCTTTCGGGTAGGCAATTACAAAGTAATGCAGCAATTCTTCATCATACGAGAATTTGCCTCCGAATTCGTCGTTGGCCGCCAGGCTGGTTTCTTTCAGTTCATCATTTTCAATTTGATCGTTCAGGTAACCCAGTTCAACCAGTTTCTGGTAATCGGCAAGAGTGCTGTCCTGGATCAGTGTCAGAATTTTTTCGGCCAACGGCGTAGTTTCTCCTTTTGTGTATTTTGAAATATAGGAAGTTAGCAATTTCTCGAAATTACCCAGATCAGAAGCAGTCCCCTGTGCAATAGTCTGGAAAAATTCAATTTTTGGGATCATCGTGGAGTCCGGTTCCATTTGTATCATCTGTCCGGCCAGTTTACCTGCTTCACTGTAATTTCCCTGCCGGAACTGATAAAAAGTTTGCTGATAGATGTTGTTCAGACTGTCTTTTTGTGCTTCCAGCTCGATAAAATAATTTGGGTTCTGAAGATATTTTGCATAATTGCTTTCCGGGTGTTCAATGATGATTTTGCTTTTATACAGTTCGGCATTACTAATATCGCCTGTTTTAGTATACAAATCCCACAATTCGAAATACGATGTCAGTTTGTAAATACTTTCAGGATAACGCTTGTTCAGTTCGAGATACGAACTGATAGCTCGGGGGTAGTTGCTGTAAACGGTTTTGAAAATCCGGCCTGCATTGTACAGCGCATCGCGGATGCGCCCATGCGAAAGCGTCATCAGCGAATCGTTCAGCGGAAGATCCTGGGTATAAAAATCCCTTTCCTTCGGGTCAATGACACGGATCACATCTTCAATCGTATCTGTTTTTTGTTCTTCAGCCAGCTTTTCAGCTTCAATCTCGGTTTGGCTCTGTTTGGTTGCCCGCCGCCAGCCGTCTTCCAGTTTGCGGTTTCCCCAAATCTGGCGGAATTCAACCCGCCCGTAAGCAACGGTTGCCGGAGTATAAAAATACCAGCCGGAGCCTTGCTGCTGACTTCCCAATCCCAGTCCGCCTTGATTCATCTGGTAGTATCCGCGGTTAGTAGTTTGTTCCTGTTGTTCTGCTTTCAACCGGTCTTCTTCTTCCTTTGCCTTACGTATCCATTGGTCGATCAAAGCGTTGCGCTCCGGTTCGCTCATTGCCGCTATACGTTGCAGGCTGTCTTCCTTTTCAACTGTGGTAATATTTTCAACCAGGCGGATCAGGTCAAGATGACGTTCGGTAATATCGTTGTAGCCGGGGTATTTCTCGTCGATTACCACCATGGCGCTGTCGTAATAGGCTTTCGATTTCATGTAATCGGGCTCGTCGAAATACAGGTCGGCCAGGGTGAGGCACGAAAGGGCACGCTGGTGCATGTTCATGAGACTGGTGGCCGCCGATTTGATGTATAAATCTTTTGCCAGCTCGGCGTTGCCCTCGTTTTTCGAAATATTGGCAAGTGCAAAATAAATCTGGTCGCGGAATTCCACATTTTTTCGGTCGCGCAACATCTGTCGAAGTTCTTTCTTTAGTTTCTCGGCATTACCTTGGCCGGTAAAAACTTCGGCAGCATTGATACGGGCATTGAACGCCATTTTGTAAGGCGGGTTCATGCGGGCCACTTCGCGGTAGGTTTCCGATGCAAGAAATGCATCGCCGGTTTCTTCGTAGAGTTGCGCCAGAATGTATTTATACCGAAGTTTGCTTGTCTTTGACGCTGTTTTTTTTGCCGCGATTGTAAGGAACGGAATCGCTTCTTTGTATTCCAGTTGTTGCATGTGGTAGTCCGCAGTTACCAGCGCCAGTTCTCCTTCCAGCCGTTTTGGGAATTTTTCGTCGCTGCTGAGGCTCTGTATGACCTCCGATGCCTCTACGTATCTTTCCAACATGGTGAAACTGCGTATCAGCCAGATGGAAGCATCGTAGCTGGTTTCTTCTTCGTTGTATTTTCGGGTGACATACGAGAAATTCTCGATAGCAGAATTGAAATTGTGCATGTAATAATACGCCTGCCCCATCAGGATGTAGGCATCGTCGATCCAATTGTTGTATTCTTCGCGGGCTGCAAGGCGCTGATACCGTTCCGTCCGGTTCTTTCTTCGTTTCGGATTTTTGGTAATCGAGTGTACTTTAATCAGTTTGGATGCTTTCTGAATGGCATATTCCATTTCGGAAGTTGCCGTTTGTGAAGTTCCGGGATCGCTTGATTTAAAAACCGGAAGGATCTTGCTGTAATCGTCTTCCAGCGAATTGTTGATTCTCTCAACTCCCGTCTTCAGGCTTTCCTTTCCGTTGAAATAAACATTGTAATGGGCAGTCAAATTATGGTATGCACGGGTTATCCGGGTATTCTTTTCAACTGAACATCCCGAGATGAAACCCAATACAAGAAGGAAAAAAATTGTATGTAGAAAATGTCTGTTCAATACCAAAATCTAATCACTGAAGGATAAACTAAAAATTCGTAATAATATTGTTTGGAAATGCTTCCGTAACGTGTTTTTCTAAAAGTCTACAATAATACGAACTTTAAAAGAATATCAGATAAAAGGCCGGGATTTTTCCCGAAGGTTTTACCTGCATATTCGTTTGTAATGTTTTGTTTCAGAAAATATGGGTTGTGTTTGAAAGGTCAAAACAACAGAGATACTTTTAAGTGGCTGATTCGGGAGCTTAATTATTCTGCTTCAGGTTCTTTTCGTATTTTTCAATAATCATTTTTGCTAAATAAATGCTAAAATTCAAAAATTCCATTATATTTGTCAGCACACATCAGCACAGTTGTATTGATGAATATTTTAACCTAAATCTAAGCTGTAATGAAAAAATCAATTCTGTTTTTTACGTTTTCCATTTGTGTTGCAGTAGCTTTTGCCCAACCGAAGAAGCTTGGCAACGAAACCGAAGCACAAAAGCAGGAACGTATGGCATGGTGGACCAACGACCGCTTTGGAATGTTCATTCACTGGGGGTTATATGCTTTGCCCGCCCGCCACGAATGGGTGAAAAGAAATGAAAAACTTACCAACGAACAGTATCAGAAGTATTTCGACAATTTTAATCCTGATTTGTACGATCCGAAAGAATGGGCCCGGAAAGCCAAAGAGGCCGGAATGAAATATGCGGTGCTGACCACCAAACACCACGAAGGGTTCTGCCTGTTTGATTCGAAATACACCGATTACAAAGCAACCCAAACGCCTATTGGTCGGGATCTCATTAAAGAATTTGTGGATGCATTTCGGGCAGAAGGCCTTAAAATCGGTTTTTACTATTCGCTGATCGATTGGCATCACCCTCATTTTACCATCGACAGCAGACACCCGCAGGCACCTTCCGATCCGAAGCAATACGCCGAACTGAACAAAGGGCGAGACATGGGTAAATATCGTGAATATATGCGTAACCAGGTTCGTGAATTGCTGACCAACTACGGAAAAATTGATATTCTCTGGCTTGATTTCTCATATCCGGGCGAAAACGGCAAAGGAAACGAAGACTGGGATTCGAAAAATTTACTGAAACTAATTCGTGAACTTCAGCCAGGCATTTTAGTTGATGACCGGCTGGATTTGAAAGACTACGAAGACGGGTGGGATTTCACAACTCCGGAACAGTATAAAGTTTCGAAGTGGCCGGAAGTAAACGGTAAAAAAGCTGCGTGGGAAACCTGCCAGACTTTCAGCGGATCGTGGGGTTATTACCGCGACGAATTTACATGGAAAGACACGAAACAGTTGCTTGTTTTGCTTATCGAATCGGTAAGTAAAGGCGGTAACCTGTTGCTGAATGTCGGGCCAACTGCACGCGGCTTGTTCGACGAAAGAGCCAACTCGGCATTGCAGGCAATGGGCGAGTGGATGAAATACAACGACCGCTCGATTTACGGTTGTACGCAGGCTCCGGAAGAATACGAAGTTCCGGAACAAAGTATTCTGACTTACAATCCGAAAACCAATCGCCTGTACATTCACCTGATCGATTATCCGTTGCAAAATTTCAACCTTCCGAATTATAAAGGGAAAGTAAAATATGCCCAGTTCCTGCACGATGCCTCAGAGATAAAAATCACCCAACGATACGGGCACGGTATGAAAGAAGGAGAAAGTGCAAACAATCTGAACTTAAGTCTGCCGGTACGAAAACCAAATGTTGAAATTCCGGTTATTGAATTGGTTTTGGAATAAGAAAATAGTTTTTCACAAATAGAAAAGAGGCTGTCCAAAAACTCTGGAATAGAGTCCTCCCGAACTTGTTTCGGGATCTCATCGTCCTAATAATCAGACCCTGAAATACCCCGAAATTTCGGGGCAGGGTGACGCGAGTTGCGGATTTTAGGACTTTTTGGACAGCCTCTTTTTTTTATACTTTTTAATCTGATTTTTATACGTATCCCTGTGCAATCATGGCATCGGCAACTTTTACAAAACCGCCGATATTGGCGCCGCTCACGTAGTTTACCCAGCCATCTTCCTTTCTGCCGTATTTCACGCACATTTCATGAATATTTTGCATGATAACATGCAGGCGCTGGTCCACTTCTTCGCGGCCCCAGGCCAGCCGCATACTGTTCTGGGTCATTTCGAGCCCCGAAACAGCAACTCCGCCCGCATTGGCAGCTTTGCCCGGTGCAAAGAATATTTTCTTTTCCAGAAAATGAGTGACGGCCGATTCAGTACAGCCCATGTTCGAAGTTTCAACCACATATTTGCAGCCGTTTGCAATAAGTATTTCCGCATCTTCAATATCCAGTTCGTTCTGAATGGCGCACGGGAAAGCCATATCAACTTTCACAACCCATGGTTTTTCTCCGGGATGGAACACTGCATTCGGATACCGTTCGGCATAGGGTTGTACCACATCGTTGTTCGACGCGCGGAGTTCCAGTATGTAGTCTAATTTTTCCTGTGTAGCGATGCCATCCGGATCGTAAATATAACCGTCGGGTCCCGAGATAGTAACCACTTTAGCTCCCAGTTGTGAAGCTTTTGTAACCACGCCCCACGAAACATTTCCGAAGCCTGAAACCGATACGGTTTTTCCTTCCATGGTATCTCCGGATAGTTTCATCATTTCTTCAGCAAAATAAACTGAGCCGAACCCGGTTGCTTCGGGCCTGATCAGCGAACCGCCCCAGCCAATTCCTTTTCCGGTGAGAACGCCGGTAAATTCGTTGCGCAGGCGTTTGTACTGACCAAACAAATACCCGATTTCGCGGCCCCCCACGCCAATATCGCCTGCGGGCACGTCGGTATTCGGGCCAATGTGGCGTTGCAATTCGGTCATAAAGCTCTGGCAGAAACGCATTACTTCGTTGTCGCTTTTGTTTTTCGGGTCGAAATCGGAACCACCTTTTCCTCCGCCCATAGGCAGGCTGGTGAGGCTGTTCTTCAAAACCTGTTCAAATGCGAGAAATTTGAGGGTCGCTAAATTAACGGTAGGGTGAAAACGCAAACCTCCTTTGTAAGGACCAATTGCCGAATTCATCTCGATACGATAACCGCGGTTTACATGTACGTTTCCACGGTCGTCGACCCAGGGGACGCGGAAAGTAATCACCCGTTCGGGTTCAACCATCCGTTCCAGGATTTTAGCTTTTATATAACGCGGGTTCGATAACAAGAAAGGAGCCAGCGATTCCACTACCTCGTGTACGGCCTGGTGGAATTCTTTCTGATGAGGATCTCTGGCTTTTACATATTCCATAAAATCCTCGACAAACTGTTCAGTATTATTCTGATACATATTATTAAATATTAGATGGCGAAAGTTCGAAAAACAAATCAATCTCTACAAACTGTTTTTCAGCAGTATGGAGAAAAAAGAACTACTAAATTAATAGTAACGGCGATTGTTTCTGTTGTAGACTATCACAAAAGCGTGCTCTGTACAGAAAAACTATCACAATATGATTCCGGTCATCTTTTCTGAAACGCGTGTTTTTCTGATTTGGTAGGTTGAAATTGAATTTTCGGGGACGGAAATTTTATCAAATTGACGGGACAGGCAATTGTCCGAAAGAGTGTGCTTTTGTAAAGATTGTTTTACCTTTGTCCCGAATTTAAAATCAGAATACAATGAAACGTGCAGAAATCCATACCAGTAAAGGGGTTATGAAAGTTAATTTTTACGAAGAAGATGCCCCCGGCACGGTAGCCAATTTTATCAAATTATCGGAGAGCGGTTTTTACAACGGACTGACTTTTCACCGGGTGATTCCGAATTTCGTTATTCAGGGGGGGTGCCCCAAAGGAACAGGTGTTGGTGGTCCGGGTTATACCATCAAATGTGAACTGACCGGCAACAACCAGTACCACGATCGTGGCGTTTTGTCGATGGCCCATGCCGGACGCAATACCGGAGGCTCGCAGTTTTTTATCTGCCACAGCCGTCAAAATACGGCACATCTTGACCGCAATCATACCTGCTTCGGAAAAGTGTATGAAGGGTTGGAAGTAATTGACGCTATTCGTCAAGGCGACAAAATTGAGAAAATCGTTATCACAACAGAAGAATAATAAAAGTTCACGCAAAGCCCGCAAAATATAGATTACAACAAGTTTATTTTTGCGGACTTTGCGCAAATCTTTTGCGCTCTTTGCGTGAAAGAATCTTCCGATCGCCATTTAAAAATTCTGATTGAGTACTTTATTTCTGAAGTCAAATGTCGAATAACCTCAAAGGAATTCTGTTAACCTTAAGTTCCGTCGTATCGTTTGCCCTGATGGCAGCTTTGGTTCGGGCTGTTCCACATGTCTCGTCGTTTCAGTCGAGTTTTTTCCGCTTTTCCATCGGATTGGGGATCATCTGTATTTTAGGGTTGTTCCGCATTATTCCCATGCAGTTCAACGACCGCAAAAATCTTTTTCTTCGCGGGTTTATCGGTGGAATCGCGGTTTACCTGTTCTACCTGGCAATTGTAAAACTGGGCATTGGAAAAGGTTCGGTATATGTTTATTCGTATCCGGTTTTTGCTACTCTTTTCAGTATGATCATTTTGAAAGAAAAAGTAGAACCCATCAAATTTATCCCGATAGGTGCGGCTATTGGCGGACTGATTTTGCTCTCGCTCGGAAAGTCCGGAGGCTCGCTGTCCGGTTTCGGATGGTACGAACTGATTGCCATCGGTGGGTCGCTGGCTACCGGTCTGGCGGTTGTACATGTAAAAAAACTACACGACAGCGATAATTCCTATTCCATCTTTTTTTCGCAATGTATCGTTGGTTTCTGGTTATTTCTGATTCCCTCGGGAATAACCCAAAGCGAGGGCAATTCATCCGACCTCGTCATCCTTTTGCTGATCGGGCTGGTGGCTACCGTCGGACAGTTGTTCATGACCGAAGGCTTTCGTTATGTGAACGTTACTACCGGCTCGCTTTTTCAGTTGATGGTACCTGTTCTCAACATGCTTTCGGCATATTTTATTTTCGGGGAAGAATTTAACACAAACGAAACCATCGGGGCGTTCATCATCATTGCATCCTGCTTTGCCCTGGTGCTTATTAATTACCGGGCAGGAATCAGATCCCGTATTTTGAAAATGGTAGAATAGTTTTGTTGAGGTTTACTCTGATCATTTATTTTACTCTACTGGATAGACCCAGCGAACACTCATTCCCCTTGCGAATACCCAAACTTTCCTGGTTCAAATTCAATAGGAGGAAAGAAAACAGCTCTTTTCTGCGATCCTTCTGTAGAACTCCACCAACGACCTGTTACCCCTTTATCAGCAAAATCGCCATTCAAATATCTTTGTCCTCCCTTTACAGAAAAGCTATATTCCTCAATTTGCTTTTTATAATATTCAGCAATCATACCGAATATGAATGACCAATTATTATAAATTGGGCTCCGGTTGTGCTGTTCGCCCAATCTTTTGCATCTTTTATTTCAGCAATTGGGTCGCCATTATTGTATTTGGTGGTTCTAGGTTTTTTGCGGTAATTACGATATCTCCAGGCTGGAATAAGTTATACAAATTACCATCAACATCTTTAACTGTTGGCTGTATGGTTTTAAATTCCAATATATTTCCATAAAACGTTTCTTTTGATGTTACAGCATACGCCCTCACATAATATTTTGTATCCGGTTTCAGTCCTTCTATCATAGCATCAAAACCACTACAATCTCCCATTTCTATTTTTTCATCATTTACCGATGGATTTTCGCTGGTCGACCAACAGCATCCAAGGGTTTTTATCCTTACCCATGTCTTGTCTTGATTAAACTTACATTTGACACGGGCAGAATTCAACATTATTTCTGAGACTCCTACAGTCACAGGATCAGGGTCGTACGATTCGTCAATTAGTTTACAGCTCCAAATGTTCAAACAATAGAATAAAAACAAAACAAAAACAACCCGGTTTAAAGATCTATGTTTCATGATGTGCACCAATTTAAGACAACATGTAATGTTAATTAAATAACCGCAACAATCAAATAAAAATTCCGGAATTGTTCCCAAACATTCTGGGGTCTCTATTTGCATAATGGCTAAAAAAACGGAAAGAAATACGATTTTTATTCCTTTCTATTACAAACGAATTGTTATTTCTCCGATGGTAAAACAGTGTTCACTCTCCCTATATTTTTTCTATCTTTGCCGCTCAGTTTTAAAATGCTTTAAATCAACCAATACAAATGGACTATAAATTCCGGGAGATTGAGCCCAAATGGCAGCAATACTGGGAGGAAAACAAAACCTTCAAAACACAAAACGATTTTTCGAAACCAAAATATTACGTACTCGACATGTTCCCGTACCCGTCCGGTGCAGGGTTGCATGTAGGGCACCCCGAAGGATACACGGCAACTGACATCATGAGCCGTTACAAACGGATGAAAGGATTTAATGTGCTGCATCCCATGGGATGGGATGCTTTCGGATTACCTGCCGAGCAGTATGCCATGCAAACCGGGACCCATCCGGCCATCACTACGGATAAAAACTGCGATAATTTCCGTCGCCAGATCAAAGCGCTGGGATTGAGTTACGACTGGGACCGTGAAATCAACACCACCGATCCGAAGTATTTCAAATGGACGCAGTGGATTTTCGTACAACTGTACAATACATGGTTCGATGCGGAGCAAGGAAAAGGCCGTCCGATCAGCGAACTGCCCATTCCTTCAGAAATAAAAGAACAAGACAACGCTGCCGTTGCTGAATACATCAGCAAAAAGCGACTGGCTTATTACGATAATGCGCAGGTTTGGTGGTGCGAATCGTGCAAAACAGTTTGCGCCAACGAAGAAGTGCTGACCGATGGTGCGCACGAAAAATGCGGCAACCGGGTGATCCGCAAAAACCTGAAACAATGGTTGCTTCGTATTCCGCATTACGCACAGCGCCTGCTCGAAGGCCTCGATAGCCTCGACTGGCCTGAAGGTGTGAAAGACATGCAGAAAAACTGGATCGGCAAATCGACCGGCGCTGAAGTGGATTTTTCAATCGAAGGGCTGGATGAAAAACTGCGCGTGTACACCACCCGTCCCGACACCTTGTTTGGCGCAACCTACATGGTTGTTTCGCCCGAACATCCGATTCTTGCGAAACTGGTTACTCCTGAATTTTCAGAAAAAGTAAACGCATATACACAGGCTGCCTCGCTGAAGTCGGATATGGACCGCACCGAACTGGCCAAAGATAAAACCGGGGTATTCACCGGACGTTATGCCATCAACCCGATTAACGGCAACAAAATACCCGTTTGGGTGGCCGACTATGTGTTGATGGGCTATGGAACCGGCGCCATCATGGCTGTTCCGGCACACGACACCCGCGACTTCGAGTTTGCTGAAAAATTCGGTATCCCGATTATCTGCATCCTCGACCCGAAAGAAGCCGACGAAGAAACCCGTGTGCAGGTGCTGGCCGGCAAAGCCTGCTGGACCGAAGACGGCGCGTACATCAACTCGGCAAGCGATGCCACCGGGTTTGAAATTAACGGACTGAATAAAAAAGAAGGAATTGCAAAAACCATTGCCTGGCTGGGCGAACGCGGTTTAGGCAAGGCAACGGTTAATTTTAAGTTGCGCGACTGGCTGTTTAGCCGCCAGCGTTACTGGGGCGAACCGTTCCCGGTTATTCACTGGGAAGACGGCGAGGTGAGCCTGCTCAACGAGAACGAACTGCCACTTGAATTGCCTCAAATGGAGAAATACCAACCGGGCGAAGGTGGTGAGTCGCCATTGGCAAATGCTACCGAATGGCTTGACGTGGTCGACAAAAACGGTCGTAAAGGGCGCCGCGAAACCAACACCATGCCGCAATGGGCCGGTTCATGCTGGTATTATCTGCGTTACATTGACCCGAAAAACGACGGGAAAATATTCGACCCGAAACTGGAAAACTACTGGATGCCGGTCGACCTGTATGTTGGTGGCGCTGAACATGCCGTACTTCACTTGCTGTATTCGCGTTTCTGGCACAAAGTGCTGTTCGACTTGGGCATTGTTTCGACCAACGAACCATTCCAAAAGTTGTTCAACCAAGGGATGATCCTGGCTTTTGCTTATGAAACCGCCACGGGCGCCAAAGTTGCTTCCGATTTGGTGGAAGAAAAAGACGGGAAATATTTCCATACTGAAACCGGGGAAGAGCTAAAACAGATTGTCGCAAAAATGTCGAAGTCGCTGAAAAATGTGGTAAATCCCGATGATGTTTGCGAAAAATACGGGGCAGACTCGTTGCGCCTGTACGAAATGTTCATGGGCCCGCTCGACGATACCAAACCCTGGGCCGAAAACGGTGTGAAAGGGGTATTCGGCTTTTTGGGCCGCGCCTGCCGTTTCTTTGCCAATCCTGAAAATATTGTAGATGGCGAAGAAGACCGCGAAACCGCGAAACTGCTGCACCAGACCATCAAAAAAGTAGGTGAAGATATCGAGAACCTGAAATTCAATACTGGTATTTCGGCACTGATGGTTTTCAATAACCTGGCCTACAAAAAAGGAAAGGTGACCAAAGCCACTGCCGAAACATTTGCAAAAATACTTTCGCCGTATGCGCCGCACCTGGCCGAAGAATTGTGGCAACTTTACGGGCACAGCGAAACGCTGGCTTACGAACCGTGGCCGCAGGTTGATCCGAGCCTGATGGAGGAAGATACGTTTGAATACCCGGTTTCGTTTAACGGGAAAATGCGTTTCAAAATCGAACTTCCGGTCGATATGCCGGTTGCAGAAATTGAAAAAGCCGCACTTGCCCACGAAATGGCACAAAAATGGACCGAAGGTAAAACGCCGAAAAAAGTGATTATCGTTCCGAAGAAGATTATTAATATAGTAGTATAATAAAGCGTCCCCACGCTAAAAACAAAAAGTTTTCTAAATCAGCCTTGAAATTTCTTTTTTTTTGAGGGAATTTCCTTCCCCTGCGAGAAAGTTGTCATCGGTGGGAGCTTTTTGTCATTCTTGCGGGAAAATTGAACAAAAAAGTGAGAAGTTTCTCCCGATTTTGACAAGTTTGTCGTTTTTACGGGAAAGTTGGGCAAATTTTTATCGAAAAGCTCATTTAAATGACAAAGCCCAAACATGGAGGGCAATTTTGTTCCGGGCGGGAGAAAACCAGACGATAGAAAGCAAAATCGGCGTTTGTGGGAGAGGGCGCCATTGAGCAAAACGAAGAGGTAGCACTACGGTATATCGAAAAAGCCAATGGGATTAAACGGGTGAAACCCGTTCAATGTGAATAGCCATGGGTTGTACCCATGGAAACGAATGCCCGCCGCGACCACAACCACAAATGTGGTTGAATGAATTACCGATAATGTTTCACATTCAATCCCATTCGGGATTGCCGTGTGCGGTCGTCATCATTTCCACGCATTTCATACGTGGCTATTCACATTCAATCGCTTCGCGATTATAAAAAATTGCCGGGCGATTATTATATTTATAAAAAAAACATCGCAATGAGCACTTACACACAAATTCTTTATCAGATCGTGTACAGCACCAAAAATCGTGAACAAACGCTGATAAAACCTAATCGTGAAGAACTCTATAAATACATTTGGGGAGTTCTGAAAAACAAAAATTGTCATCTATACCGGATTGGCGGGGTTGATGACCACATTCATATCGTAACTCACATTCATCCCTCAATCTCATTAGCATCACTGGTAAAAGACATTAAATTATCCAGTTCAAATTACATCAAAACCAATCAGCTATTCCCTGATTTCAACGGCTGGCAAAATGGATATGGTGGTTTTACCTATTCGTTTAAAGACAAGGATCATTTGATTGAATACGTAAAAAGGCAGGAACATCACCACAAAACGGTACCATTTAGAGACGAATTGATTGAATTACTACAAGAGCACGGAATTGAGTTTGATGAAAAATATTTGTTATAAGATTTACTATCATGCCAAACAATACCATCAAATTGCCGGAGAGCTTTATCAATAAGCGTATAAATTTGCCTGAAAGCGGCATGGGCTATCAGATTGTGAACGTGATTCTGCGAAACGGAAAAGTTTTGAAGAAGCATAAAGTCCTCAATTCTGAAATACGAATGCTGGAGGAAAATGAACTTATCCAGGCTATAGATATTGCGAATATTGAATTGGAGAACAACTAAAGAATTTTTTCATTCCAATCTCTGATGCCCCCAATCCTGAAAAATCCCTGCCATGGATGCAAAACGAGAAAAAATATTGGTTGAAGGCGCCCTTGAAAGTGCTTGCTTCAAGGCCGGAAAACTCTTTGTTCAAAGTGAAGTTTTAACACGGGACAAATTCCGGGAATTATTTTTATCAAGCGAAAAAATTCCGAAGGACATTTGCACCAATTGCGCGTCGATGATGGTTGTTGAATTTGATTACGGAGATGATTAAATATTCCTTTCTGATCGATTATTTGGCCTCAAAATATTATTGGTATCGTTGTTCGTTTGTGATGAAAAAGCCGACAGGCAAACATGCCGTATCCGGCTATATCACAACAAATGTTCTGGTTGAAGAATGGGAAAGCGATAAGCCAATTGACTTCGTGGAGTCTGAATTTCCATAAATGGCAGACCGTACTGGTTTGAAAATGAGCAATCCGGCCAATTGCTGGAAACCGCCAAACTTGCGGTAGAACTGGCCATCGAAAAATGTATCCCGGCTTGCGATGAGATTCCGGCCTGCGCCGGAATGACGCTATAATGCGGAAATGGCACGATAATATTGTACTGACGCGAAAGAAAGAGGAACGTAAAAACAAAAAGCCCGAAGTATCGAACTTCGGGCTTTTCAATATATTTTCGGTAAAAATTATTCTCCGAGAACAGCAGCAACTCCTGGTAATACGCGGCCTTCGAGGTATTCGAGCAGCGCGCCACCGGCAGTTGAAATGTATGAAACCTGATCGGCCAACTCGAATTTGTTGATGCAGGCAACTGAGTCGCCACCACCGATGAGCGAGAAAGCGCCTTTTTTAGTTGCAGCAGCAATGGCTTCGGCAACAGCGCGCGAGCCAACTGCAAATTTGTCGAATTCGAAAACGCCCACTGGACCATTCCAAAGGATTGTTCCTGAATTTTCAATTACATTTTTGAATGTAGCAATCGTTTCAGGACCGGCATCCAGACCTTGCCATCCGTCGGGGATGTTGTTGGCAGGAGCAGGCTGGGTATTGGCTTCAGGACTGAAATCGTCGGCAGCAACAACGTCGGTTGCAATGTACAACTTCACGCCTTTTTCAGCGGCTTTTTTCTGAATGGCCAATGCCATTTCAAGATAATCGTCTTCGCAAATCGAGTTGCCGATTTTACCACCATTGGCTTTTACGAATGTGTAGGTCATTCCGCCGCCGATAATCAGGTTGTCCACTTTGTCCAACATGTTTTCGATGATGGTAATTTTCGAAGAAACTTTAGCTCCGCCCATGATTGCAGTCATCGGACGGGTTGGGTTTTTCAGTACTTTATCGAGGCTTTCTATTTCTCCTTCGATCAGGTACCCGAACATTTTGTCGTTCGGGAAGAATTGTGCCATCACGGCTGTTGAAGCGTGTGCACGATGCGCTGTTCCGAATGCATCGTTTACCCAGCAGTCGCCGTTTTCGGCCAACTGACGTGAAAATTCAACATCGCCTTTTTCTTCTTCCTTGTGGAAACGAAGATTTTCGAGCAACAATACTTCACCCGGTTTCAGGGCTTTTGCCATGGCTTTTACTTCTTCGCCAATGCAATCGGGAGCGAGTTTTACGTCAACACCCAGCAAGTTGCTGAAATGTTTTACAAGATGACGCATCGAAAACTTGTCTTCCGGTCCGCTTTTCGGACGGCCAAAGTGTGACATGATAATCGGAGAGCCGCCTTTTTCAATAATCTTTTTGATCGTTGGTATGGCGGCACGGATACGTGTATCATCGGTGATCTCGAAATTGTCATTCAACGGAACGTTAAAATCCACGCGGATCAACGCTTTTTTTCCTGCGAAATCATACGTGCTGATTGTTTGCATATTTGTTTTTTTTAGGTACGTAAATGTGAATTCAAAGATAGAAAAAATATATTCCTCGCGAAACGGGGGAACTGTTCCCTGAATGTCAGGATTAATAATAAAATAAAATTCACCGGAGGAAATTTCTGCCCCAAAAACGGCGGTTATGGAAGCAGAATTCGTATTTTTGGACTTCTTCAAAATAAAAGGAAAATGTTTTTTCGCCAGGTAATCGGACAGGAAGGTATAAAAAGAAGTTTACTTCAGTCGGTAAACGACGGACGGGTGAGCCATGCACAATTGTTTGCCGGCCCCGACGGCTCGGGAAACCTGCCCCTTGCTCTTGCTTACGCACAATATGTTTCATGCCTGAATAAGCAGGAAAACGATTCGTGCGGCGAATGTCCCTCGTGCAGGAAATACCACAAGCTGATCCATCCCGACCTCCATTTTGTTTTTCCGGTGGTGAAAACGCCGAAATTCAAAGATCCGGTGAGCGACAATTTTCTGGAAGAATGGCGGGCAACAGTTACAAAAAATGCCTATTTCGATCTTGATCAGTGGTTTGGCCTGATTGGCGCCGAAAACGCGCAGGGGTTAATTTATTCGAACGAAAGCGAAGAAATCATCCGCAAGCTGAACCTGAAATCGTTCGAGGCAGAATTTAAAGTGATGATCATCTGGATGCCGGAAAAGATGCATGTTGCCTGTGCCAACAAACTGCTGAAAATGATTGAGGAGCCGCCCAATAAAACCTTGTTTTTGCTGGTTGCCGAAAACGAAGAAGACCTTATCGTTACCATCCGGTCGAGGTGCCAGTTGGTAAAATTTCCGCCTATAGATGATGTATCGATGAAAGAGGCGCTGGTAAATGTTCCGGAGGCTGACGGTGCAAATGTTGATACGATTGTCCATCTGGCGCGGGGAAATTTCCGTAAAGCGCTCGAACTGTTGCAGCCCGACGAGGTTTCGGCCTTCAACCTGGAAAGTTTTAAGGAACTGATGCGTTCGTCGTACGGGCGAAAGTTTCTCGATCTATTTACCTGGTCGGAAAGCATGTCGAACATCGGTCGTGAGAAGCAAAAGAGTTTTTTACTTTACGGCATGAAATTACTTCGCGAAAACTTTGTTTCGAACCTGAAAAACAGCGAACTGGTTTTTATGGATGATAACGAGGCCGATTTTTCGAAACGTTTTGCCCCGTTCATTAACGAACGAAATATCATTCAACTAAGCGAACTTTTCGAGGAGGCGTTCAACCATATTGCCATGAATGGGAATCCGCGGATCATTTTTACGGATGTTGCATTTAAAACAACGAAGCTAATCCGGAAATAAGATACTGTTCCGGCCTTATTGTTCCATGCTTTGGTTAATCAGTTCAAACAGTAAATTGGCATCAATCGGTTTCGAAATGTATGACGAGCAACCGGCTTTGAGACAACTGTCTTTTTCTTCAATCAAAGCATAAGCCGTTTGCGCAATAACCGGGAACGTATAATTCATTGCCCGCAATTGTTTGATTGCGTCGATGCCGCTCATCACCGGCATGCTGATATCTGCCAATACCAGGTCGGGTGTCTCCTGCAGGACCATCTCAACCAGCATTTGCCCGTTTGTGGCATGGGCAATCCGGGCATTGGTGATTGCCAGAACTTCCCTCAGATACAAAAACGAAGAATAGTCGTCTTCAGCAATATAAATAAGTTTGTTTTTTAGTTCCGGAATCCGGAATGATCTTGCCGGCTTGATGCCAGTTTGTTGTTGCCGGTTTGCCGGGTTATAAGGCAGCGAAAAATAGAAAGTTGTTCCTTTTTCGGGTTCCGATTCCATCCAGATGTCGCCATTCATTAAATTCAGTATTCCCTTGCAGATACTCAATCCCAGGCCGGTCCCGGCAACCGGGTTTTCTCTGCGAACCTGCATAAAACGTTCAAAAATTATTTCCTTGCTTTCTTCCGGAATCCCAATCCCTGTATCTTCCACATAAAATACGATTCGTTTTTCTTCCGTTTCTACTTGTTTCACTCCAAATCCGACATGCCCGGTAAGCGTGTTTTTTATTGCATTCGATATCAGATTGTTGATCACCTGCTTAAACCGCACCGGATCGGTGTCTAAAATTAAATCCGGAGAAACATTACTGACATCAAGCCACAATTCAAGCTGACTTTTTTGTTTCAGCAATTTGCTTTGCAGGTGATACGAATAAGTTTCATCTAAAAGGGAATGTAGATTCTGTCCCGAGCTTTCAATGAGCAACAGGTTTGATTCAATTTTTGCAATGTCTACAATGTCGTCGATAATGCGAAGGAGATATTCGCCGGCCGATAAAATCAACCGACTGTACTGTTTCCTCTTTTTCCATTTCAGGCCCCGTTCAGTAAGCAGCCCTGAAAAACCGATAATGCTGTTCATGGGCGTCCGTATCTCGTGCGACATGTTTGCCAGGAAAGCCGATTTGAGCCGGTCGCTTTCCTCTGCCTTCAGCTTGGCTTCGCGCAATTGATTATTAATAACCTGTATCTGTTCGATAGTCGATTGCAGTTCTTCGTTGATGGAAATGAATTCTTCATTTTGTGCGGCAATTTCCTTGTTCTTCTCGATAATTTCGAGTTCCATTTTTTTTCGGTCCGAAATGTCGAAAATGTAGCCTTCCAGATGGTCTAACTTCCCGGCTTCATCTTTTATCCCGGTTCCCTGTTCGTAAACCCATTTACAGTTTCCGTCTTTCGTATGAATGCGATATTCTATTTTATACTTTCCATTGCGCGAAACGGCATCTGAAATCCTCTTATCGACCAGGTCCGTGTCTTCGGGGTGAATGATTTCCTTGTATGAAATCACTTTGTTTCCCAGAATTTCTTTTGGCGTGTATCCGGTAAGGTTCGTCACTCCGGCGCTTACAAACGACATGGTCCAGTTTTCGTCATTTTCGCAGCGAAAGACGATTCCATGTAAATTTCCGACGACCTCCTGCAACCTGAGCTTTTGTTCGGCCAAAGATTTTTCAGCTTCCCGGCTTTCCGTAATATCCTGACTTGAGCAAATGATTCCTTTAAATTCATTGTTTTCCAATATTGGAACCATCCATCCCTTCAGAATGATTTTTTTTCCTGCCATGGTTACCGCCGTTGCCTCATATTCAACTGCCTTATTTGTTTTTTTTGTTTTCAGATAGTAAGGCAAGATGCCTTTGACCGCATCTTTAGGAAAGTCTTTTATAATATTGTGGCCGATGATATCTTTTTTCCTGGCCATGGCAATTTTTTCAATAGCTGAATTCGCAAAAACAAATACATCGTCCTGGTTGGTAACCCAAATTCCATCGTGTGTTGTTTCCAAAATCCTCTCGTAAAAAGCTTTTGTTTCGTTGATCTTTATTTGCGATCGTTTTTGTTCGGTAATATCAATAAAAGTAACGACAAAATGGTCTTTCATCGGGCGGTACGCATGAACATTGTAATACCGATCCAATGCTCCGGAATAATTTTCAAACTCAACCGGTTCGCCGGAGACAACAACCTGTCCGTATTTTTCAATCCAGTATTGTTCTGTTTCAGGTAATACTTCCCGTATTCTTCGGCCAATTATGTTTTCAGCTTTTAACCCGGTAAACGTCTCAAACATTTTATTAACCCGGATGAATTCATAATCGACAGGCTTTCCTTGTTCATCAAAAATCATTCGGTGAAAAGCCGAGGCAGAATTCATTTCATCGAACAAGCGAAGAAAACGATCTTCTCTGTAAGCAGGCTGATCCGAATCCGAAATATTTCTGTCGTTTTTTAACTTATCCAATGCTGTTTTTAACTGATTGTTTTCGGCAATCAATGCTTCGATAAGCCTTGCACTTTCATTCCTATTTTTACCCATGCAGAAATCGCAATTTAAGAAACAACAAAAATCCGGATCAAAATTAGTTCCTAAAGTTGCAAAAACGATTCGGTTAAATTATTGCCTGTTAACCGGTTGTTCAGCACTTTTTTTATACGCATTAATCATTACTTTTGTATGTTTTAAGTAATTCTCTGTCGGGAAGGTTCGTTACTTCTGTCAGGCAGTAAAATACAGTGCTATGGACAAGATTGTGTGTGAAGATAATTTGATAGAACGGGGCTGTTGCCGTGGTAACGGGGGAACCTGTTCGAAGCTGGAAGTGTATGATTGGCTCAGCGATGTTATTAATGTGGCTAATCCCGACGAATTGGTAGAAGTTCGTTTTAAAAATACCCGTAAAGACTACTTTCATAATGTTAACCATCTGAAAATAAAACCCGGCGATATTGTTGCTGTTGAAGCGAATCCGGGACATGATATTGGGGTTGTTTCACTCACCGGCGACCTGGTGCCCGACCAGATGAAAAAGCACAAAGTTACCCTGGTGAATGGCGAACTTCGGAAAATATACCGAAAAGCCAAACAAATTGATATTGACAAGTGGAAAGAGTCGATGCAACTGGAACACCAAACCATGTTGAAGTCGCGGCAGATTGCTTCCGACCTGCGGTTGGACATGAAAATAGGTGATGTTGAATATCAGGGAGACAGGACCAAGGCTATTTTTTACTACATCGCCGACGAACGGGTCGATTTTCGGCAACTGATTAAAGTTCTGGCCGATACATTTCACATCCGCATCGAGATGAAGCAAATCGGAGCCAGACAGGAAGCCGGTCGTATCGGTGGTATTGGTCCCTGCGGACGCGAACTGTGCTGCGCTACCTGGGTGCATAGTTTTGTTTCGGTAACCACCAATTCGGCGCGTTACCAGGAAATTTCGCTGAACCCGCAAAAACTTGCCGGCCAGTGTGGCAAGCTGAAGTGCTGCCTCAATTACGAAGTGGATACCTACATTGATGCGCAAAGAGATTTCCCACCTACCAATGTGGCGCTTGAAACAGAGAAAGGACGCTATGTTTTTCAGAAATCAGAAATATTTAAAGGAATGTATTGGTATTCGCTCGACAGCGAAGCGCCAATGAACCAGATTCCCATCCCGGTGGAAAGGGTAAAAGAAATTATTCGTCAGAATCAGAAAAAAAGAAAAGTTGAAAAACTGGCGATCAAAGAGCACGACCTGACTCTGCCCGAAGAAAAAGGATACAAAGATGTAATTCAACAAGACAGTCTAACCCGTTTCGACGACCCGAAGAAATCGGTCCGGAACAAAGGACGTGGTAAGAACCGCAATTTTAAACGCCGTAATCCACAACAAAAATCATGAGACGGGTTGTTCTGCTTTTTCTGATCATTGCATCGCTTGCGGCTTGCGACCGGAACAGGATTTTTGAATCGTATGAGGAAATACATAAAGACGGTTGGGGTAAGGATACGGTCCTTGTTTTTAACTTCGATATACAAGACACCGTGCAGGCACATAATTTATATATCAACCTGCGGAACAAAGGGAACTACCCATACAGCAACATCTGGTTGTTTCTTTCAGTTGATTCGCCCGACGGCACAAGTCTTCCCGATACCGTTGAATTTACCCTGGCCGATAACGCCGGAAAATGGTTAGGCAGCGGGCTGGGCGATTTGTTCGATAACCAGTTTATCTACCGGTCGAATGTTTATTTTCCCCAACGCGGCACGTATCAGTTTAACATGCAGCACGGCATGCGCAACGAAATGCTCGAAGGAATACGCGACGTGGGAATCAGGGTTGAAAAGAGAAAATAAGTTGTTGTAAAGTGGGAAAAGGTAAACTTAAGAAATTTGCTGATCTGGCTTCATTCGACCATGTTATTGAAGCCCCGTTTAAAAGCATCGATCAGGATGATCACGAATTGAAGGGAAACTGGAGCGGCTTTTTCGCAAATAATCACCCGATTGTTCTGGAATTGGGCTGCGGAAAAGGCGAATATTCAGTACAACTGGCTGAAAAATATACGGAGAAAAATTTTGTTGGAGTCGATATTAAAGGCGCTCGAATGTGGAAAGGCGCGACAGAAGCAAAGCTGAAAGGGCTGAAAAATGTAGCTTTTCTGCGAACCAATATCGAAATAATCAATACTTTTTTTGCTGATGGTGAAGTTTCTGAAATATGGCTGACTTTTCCCGATCCGCAAATGAAAAAAACACGGAGAAGGCTGACTGCAACCAATTTCATGGAAAAATACCGGCAGGTACTGGTTGAAAACGGCCTTGTGCATCTGAAAACAGACAGCAATTTTCAGTATTTGTACACCGAAGCCGTGGTTCTGGAAAACAAGTTCGATGTGGTGTGCAATACCAACGATCTTTATCATTCGGGGCTGGCCGATGATATTTTGTCGATTCGCACGTTTTACGAAAAGCAGTGGTTGGAACGGGGTATCACTATAAAATATCTTTCTTTTCGCCTCAGCCACAGTGAACCTCTGCGTGAGCCAAATGTTGAAATAGAAAAAGATCCGTACCGGAGTTTCGGACGGAGTGCAAGAGAATAAAATGTCAGATTTCTATCAACAGGTGTACGAAGTCGTCCGGCAAATTCCTGTAGGGCGGGTTACCAGTTACGGGGCCATTGCCGCGTTCCTGGGGTCGAAACAATCGTCGCGCATGGTTGGCTGGGCGATGAACAACGCGCATTCGTACCCCGAATATATTCCGGCTCACCGGGTGGTAAACCGAAACGGTTTGCTTACCGGGAAACACCATTTTGGCGCCGGAAACGTCATGCAGGAATTGCTTGAAAACGAAGGTTTTGTTGTCGAAGATGACCAGATATTGAATTTCAAAGAAAATTTCTGGGACCCGGTAAAAGAGCTTTCCCTTGACTGATTTTATACGTTTGAATAAAATTGTTCGTAAAGCATGAAAGCAGTTGAAGGCAATGGAAGACGATAGAAAACAATTGTTTTCGACTGTCTTCTTCCGTTTTCAATTGGTTTCTTAAAAAATAGATTCACTTAAAATTAAATACAATGTCAGATATTCCACGCAGATTGATCGTCCCCAAAAACATCACCGATGCACTTCGGAATGTTGATTTTCCGGGGAGCAAGGAAAATATTGTCGACCTCGACATGGTTCAGGAAATACGGATTGCCGGTAAAAAGGTGAGTTTTTCGCTTGTATTCCAGCGTTCCGACGATCCGCAGATTGAGGTTGTAAAAGAAGCCTGCATTGCGGCCATCGCGAAATACGTTGGCGACGATGTGGAAGTGCAGGGAAACATCAGTGTGAAGGCCATTCATCAGATGGAACGCCCGTTACTTGCCGGGGTGAGAAATATTGTGGCAGTGGCGTCGGGCAAAGGCGGGGTCGGCAAATCAACCGTGTCGGTAAACCTGGCTGTGGCGTTGGCGAATACCGGAGCAAAAGTAGGACTGATTGATGCTGATATTTTTGGACCCTCGCTTCCCAAGATGTTTGGTGTCGAAGATGTTCGTCCGGCAGGCATCAAAATAGGAGGTCGCGATATGATAGAACCGGTTGAAAAATTCGGGGTAAAAATGCTTTCGATCGGGTTCTTCGTGGCTGCCGAAAACGCATTGATATGGCGTGGGCCAATGGCCTCGAATGCCTTGAAACAACTCATTGCCGACGGTAATTGGGGTGACCTTGATTACTTACTGATCGACCTTCCTCCCGGAACCAGTGACATTCATCTGAGCCTTGTGCAAACCATCCCGGTAACCGGCGCAGTAATTGTAACCACTCCGCAGGATGTGGCATTGGCTGATGTGGTGAAAGGGGTCAGCATGTTCCAGAGCAAATCAATTGATGTACCGGTTTTGGGACTGATTGAAAACATGGCATGGTTCACCCCCGAAGAATTACCCAATAACAAATATTACATCTTCGGAAAAGAAGGTGGTAAAAAACTGGCAGACCAGATGGGGCTTGTATTAATGGGGCAAATCCCCATTGTACAAAGTATCCGCGAGGGCGGCGACTCGGGCAACCCGTCGGCAGCCGATCCTGCTTCGCCGGTAGGGCAGGCTTTTGCAGAAATTGCAGAGAGCCTGATAACTCAATTGAAAATCAGGAACCGGGACATCGACCCGACCAAAAAGGTGAAAGTTTCAAGAAAGTAGGATTGAATCGATCCTGTAAAAGAAAAACTAAAAAGTCCGGAATGTTAATTATTTTGTGCATTCCGGACTTTTTTTGTATAAAAATTCAAATTTAATATTCGCGTTACCTTCAACTTTATATAAACCAGTATTTTTGGGAAATTTTTGAAAATGCTGATTGATACTCACGCACATATTTATTCAGAAGATTATTCCGACGACATTGACCAGGTGATTGAGCGGGCATACCAATGCAATGTCCGTAAAATTGTATTGCCGAATATCGATAGTTCGTCGCTGAAAAGTATGCTTGATCTGTCGACTGCATATCCGCAGATATGCTTTCCGTTGATTGGTCTGCATCCGACTTCGGTGAATGAAGATTACCGCGATGAACTGCAACTGGTTGACTTCTGGTTGACCAAACGAAAATTTTTCGGGATTGGTGAAATTGGGATTGACCTGTACTGGGACAAAACATTTCTGAACGAACAGATCATCGTTTTCAGGCACCAGCTTCAGCTTGCAAAAAAATATGAGCTGCCTGTTGTTATCCATGTGCGCGATTCGTTTGAGCAGGTTTTCGAAATTTTGCTTTCCGAACTGGACAGAACACTAACCGGCGTATTTCATAGCTTTTCAGGCTCTCCGGAACAGGCAAAGCAGGTTATCGGCATTGGCTTCAAAATCGGGGTTAACGGCATTGTTACGTTCAAAAATTCAGGTTTGGGCTCTATTATTCAGGAAATCTCTCCCGAACATCTGCTTATTGAAACCGATTCGCCTTATTTAACGCCGGTTCCTTTTCGCGGAAAACGAAATGAAAGTTCATACCTTATCTATGTAGCCAGAAAGATTGCGGAACTTCATAACACAACCGTTGACGAAATTGCCCGAATAACGACTGAAAATGCCGAGAAACTTTTCGGTATTTAAACTTTTCTTTCCTTAAATTTGAGGCGAATAAATATCAATACGTTGCGTGGATAAAAAACCGGCTATCCTGATCATTTATACAGGAGGAACTATTGGAATGGCTCAAAAAGGTTCGGACGGCGGCCTTACACCTGTGAAATTCGACCAAATACTGGAAGAAGTTCCGGAGTTGAACCGGCTGGGATACGATCTGTCTGCGGTCACGTTCAATCCTCCGATCGATTCATCGAACATGACCATTGCGATTTGGGCGAAAATTGCCAATACCATTAAGAAGAACTACCGGTTTTTCGATGGTTTTGTCATATTACATGGTACCGACACCATGGCTTATACTGCTTCGGCCCTGAGTTTCATGCTTGAGAATCTGGATAAGCCGGTGGTTATGACCGGTTCGCAGTTGCCCATCGGAATTTTGAGGACAGATGGAAAGGAAAACCTGATTACATCTATCGAAATTGCTGCTGCGAAAAAAAATGGCATAGCAATTGTTCCGGAAGTCTGCGTTTATTTCGATAATAAATTATTCCGGGGAAACCGGACGAGCAAAAGGCATGCTGATCATTTCAGTGCATTCGATTCGGTGAATTATCCTTTGCTTGCGAAAGCCGGTGTCGAAATAAAATTTTTTCAGGAAAATATTTATTATTCGGGCAATAAAGGTATCTTAAAGGTGAATACGAAATTTGACGAAAGGGTGGTTATTTTAAAGATTTTTCCGGGAATGAGCAAAACGGTCTTTGAAAATATTATTGATATTCCAGGATTAAAAGGAATTGTTTTGGAGTCTTTTGGAGCAGGAAATGTCCCGACAAATACATGGATTAGCAGCCTGATAAAAAAAGCGATACGAAAAAAAATTGTTATGCTGAACATTACGCAATGCCAGGGAGGCGCCGTAAACATGGGCCAGTACGAAACCAGTCTGGAGTTACTGAAAGCAGGTGTTGTAAACGGGAAAGACATGACATCGGAAGCCGCAGTTACCAAACTTATGTTCTTATTAGGACAAGATCTAAGTCAGGAAGAAATAAAGATGCATCTCAACAAAAATATGAGCGGGGAAATAAGTTAACAGCTCCTTTGTTTTTCCCATTTTTTTTGTAATTTGCAGCCCTGAAAAAAATTAGTGTCAGGCAATGAAGTTTGGAGAGGTGCAGGAGTGGCTGAACTGGCACGCCTGGAAAGCGTGTGTACCCCGAAAGGGTACCGAGGGTTCGAATCCCTCTCTCTCCGCGTTATTTTGATAAGATTAGAAGCAAAAATCGAATATAACAATTAAAATTTTTTGGAGATTTACTAATTAAAATTTAAGACCAAGATGAAAAAACTATTTGCGTTAATTGCAATTCTCGGGATGCTCTATATGGTGGCATCAAAAAATGCAGTTGCTCAGGATTCAGCAAGTCCAACTGCTACTGAAAAAGTTACTGCAGCCGATAATGAAGAAAAAGCAGCCGCAACGGCAGAAGAAGGCCAGTCGGTTCACAGTATGATCAAAATGTATTTTATTCAGGGGGGGCCTGGCTTTATGGCTTCAATTTTACTCTGTTTTATTCTGGGGCTTGCTTTTGCTTTGGAACGTGTAATTTATTTGAATCTTTCAACAAGCAATAATAAAAAATTGTTGGTTGACGTTGAAGAAGCTTTGGCTAATGGCGGTATTGAAGCGGCAAAAGAAGTTTGCCGGAATACCCGTGGACCTGTAGCAAGCATATTCTACCAGGGACTTGACCGTTCTGACGAAGGTTTGGATGTGGTAGAAAAAACAGTTGTTTCTTATGGAGGAGTACAAGCCAGTTTGCTGGAAAAAGGATTAAGTTGGATCGGATTATTTATTTCACTAGCTCCTATGCTTGGGTTCCTTGGAACGGTTATCGGTTTGATCGTTGCTTTTGATGCCATTGAAGTGGCAGGTGATATCAGCCCCGCATTGGTTGCAAATGGTATGAAAATCGCCTTGATCACAACCGTAGGTGGTTTGATCGTTGCTATTATTTTGCAGATTTTTTATAACTATTGCCTTTCAAAAATTGACAGCATTGTAAATAGTATGGAAGATGCTTCAATTTCTCTGATCGATGTTCTGGTCAAACACAGTATTAAAAAGTAAAACGAAACTATGAAGACAGAAAAAGTACTCAATATTGTGTTGATGGTGCTTATGGCTCTTTCTGCGTTTCTGATGATATCACTGATCGCAAATATCAGTAATGACAATTCCGCAGATACAGGCATGAATGCATGGCTCAATACAAACCTAACATGGTCATATATTTTATTGATTGGGACGATTGTTATAGTTCTCTTATTTAGTTTAGTTCAGACCTTTAGAAACAAGGAAGCTGCAAAAAGAGGACTTATTACACTAGGTTGTGCCATCGGAGTTTTTGTAATTTCGTATGCCTTTTCTTCAAACGAATTGCCTAAATTTTTTGGAGTTGAGAGGTTTATTGAAGATGGAACGCTCACTATTAAGGTTTCAAAGGGGATTGACACTTTATTAATAGCTTCTTATATCCTGCTTGGATGTACGTTAGGAGCTACAATATTCTGGTCTGCCGCACGGATGTTTAAAAAATGATTGGAGTAGTTTTTACTAATAAGAAAAACGAAAGTTATGTCGAGAAGAAAATTACCTGAAATACCAAACGCATCACTGGCCGACATTGCCTTCATGGTACTCATATTCTTCCTGATGGTATCAACAATGGATACGGATATGGGACTTGAACGCAGGTTGCCTCCAATGCCCCCTCCGGATCAGATAGATGATGATACTCCACCAATTAAGGAACGGAATGTGTTTGTGGTTTTGGTGAACGCCCAAAATCAGTTGTTGGTTGAGGGAGAATGGTTGGATATTAAAAATTTGAGGGAGAAAGCCAAGGAATTTATTGCCAACCCGGATGATGATCCTAATTTACCTGAAAAAACAGTACAGGACATTCCTTTTTTTGGGCCAACACCGGTTACAAAAGGAGTTATTTCTTTGCAAAATCACGTTGGTACCCAATATGGAACCTATATTGCTGTTCAGAGTGAATTAGTTGGCGCCATCAATGATTTGAGGAAAGAGTTAGCTCTGCAGAAATTTGGAAAGCCTTATGAAAGTCTTGATAGCGATCAGCAAGGTGCTATAAAGGATATTTATCCTTCCAAGATATCAGAAGCTGAACCTAAAAAAATTGGAGGAGGGAAGTAGTATGTCAAAATTTAGAAAAGGCGGTAAAAAAGAGACACCTGCGATTGCAACATCATCATTACCTGATATTGTATTCATGATTCTGATATTTTTTATGGTGACAGTAAAGATGAGGGATGTGTCTTTAAAAGTTCATGTTGTTACTCCACAAGCATCGGAACTTTCCAAAATGGAGAAAAAATCGTTGGTAAGTAATATTTACGTGGGGGAACCGGATAAGCAATATCAGAAAATGTTTGGTACAGAACCAAGGATTCAGTTGAATGATGCATTAGCAAATGTGTCGGATATTGTTGAGTTTATTATTGCCGAAAGGGAGGCTCGCGATGAAGCAGAGATTCCTTTTTTGATTACCTCATTGAAAGTAGATGAATTTACGAAAATGGGTATTGTGCAGGATATAAAACAAGAACTCCGCAGAGCGTCGGCATTGCACATTAATTATTCCGCAAGGAAAAAAGTAAAACTTGATTAATTAACAAGATAGAAAAAGGAAAGGGCAGCTAACAGTTGCCCTTTTTCTTTTTTATATCTTATTAGGAAATGGTTAATTATCAAAAATCTAACACCCATTCCGGAAGCAAAGTTTCAGCATACCGCATTTTTTCTCTTCTTTTGTATTAACATGAACCGAAACAGCGCATGGTGATGGGAAGGGTAAAAACTTTCGTGTAACTGCACTGTTTAATATTGGTAAAAGAGAATGGAAAGCAATTCAAATGTACGATTTATAAAACAAGCAACCGTGGAAACCCCTGTTTGGAAAAAATTATTTGTGGAATCAAATATTCCTGAGAAATTAAGTCCTTTAAAAGAATTAAGCCGGAATATCTGGTGGGCGTGGAATAATGAAGCGCGCGAGTTATTTCAGACTATCGATGCCGAAATATGGGAAGAATGTGAACACAACCCGATTGTATTGCTCGAAGAAGTCAGCTATCAGCGGTTTCTTGAGCTGGAGAGAGATTCTCACTTCATGGGCAAACTAGGCTATGCGCACAGCCTGTTCCGAAATTACATAGAAGAACGTAAAATCCTTCAGGGGCCGTCAATTGCTTATTTTAGCATGGAGTACGGCTTGCACGACAGTTTGAAAATATTTTCCGGTGGCTTGGGAATTCTGGCCGGCGACTATTTAAAAGAAGCCAGCGACCAGCGTATTAACTTGGTCGGGGTCGGACTTCTTTATCGTTACGGTTATTTTAAACAGACCATTTCGATACAAGGCGAGCAGATGTCGAACTACGAGGCGCAGCAGTTCTCGAAAATACCGGTGCTGCCTGCATACGATACGGATGGTAACTGGATACATGTGGAAGTTGAATATCCCGGGAGAACAGTAAAAGCGCGTACCTGGAAAGTGGAGATCGGTTCCATTAAATTATTTCTTCTGGATACCGATTTTGAAGAAAATTCGGACGAGGACCGCTTCGTAACCCATCACCTGTATGGCGGTGACAACGAAAACCGTTTGAAACAGGAAATCCTGCTGGGGCTGGGAGGTATCCGCGTCCTGATAAAACTGGGATACAATGCCGATATTTATCATTGCAACGAAGGCCATTCCGCCTTTATCGGTCTGGAGCGGATATTCAACTATGTAAATACCGAAAAGCTTACCTGGCCTGAAGCACGCGAAGTGGTAAGGGCATCGACTCTTTTCACAACCCATACACCGGTACCTGCCGGGCACGACTCTTTTCACGACGACCTGTTTAAACGGTATATGGCAAAATACCCTGCAAAAGTTGGGTTAAGCTGGGACGAATTTGTTTCATTGGGAAAAGCCGATCCGAAGGAAGACCATTTCAATATGAGCTATCTGGCCTGCAATCTCTCGCAGGGAATTAACGGGGTGAGCCGGTTGCACGGCGATGTTTCAAAAGAGGTGTTGAAGCCGCTTTATAACGGTTTCTTGCCTGAAGAACTGGAAATTGGGTATGTAACCAACGGGGTACATTATTCAACCTGGGTTGCCAAAGAATGGCGCCAGTTGCATCAGAAATATTTTGGCGAAGGTTTTCCCGGTGATCAGCTCGATGCTGCCGTTTGGGAGAATATTTATAATGTTCCCGACGAAGAAATATGGAACACCAAACAACAGCTTCGGATAAAGACCATTGCGTACATAAAACAACGTTTTGCCGACAACTGGATCACACGGCACGAAAACCCGAAAATGATTACCGAGGTTTTGAGCAAGCTGAACCCGAACGCGCTGACTATCGGTTTTGCACGCCGGTTTGCCACCTATAAAAGAGCGCATGTGCTGTTTCGTAATATCGACCGTCTTTCGAAGATCGTAAACAATCCGAACCGCCCGGTTCAGTTTATTTTTGCAGGGAAAGCCCATCCTGCCGATAAAGCAGGACAGGATTTGATCAAAATGATTATTGATATTTCGAAGCGGCCCGAGTTCATTGGGAAAGTTTTGTTTGTTCAGAATTACGATATGAACCTGGCGAAAATGTTGCTTCAGGGAGTCGACATCTGGATGAACACACCGACTCGTCCACTGGAAGCTTCAGGCACCAGTGGAGAAAAAGGAGTAATGAACGGAACGTTACATTTCTCGGTACTCGATGGATGGTGGTGTGAAGGTTACCGCGAACATGCCGGATGGGCATTGCCGCAGGAACGCACCTACGACGTACAGGACTACCAGGATCAACTGGATGCCGAAACCATCTACAATATATTGGAACAGGAGATACTTCCCGACTTTTACAACCGCAACATGCTCGGAATTCCTGAAAAATGGGTTTCGTACCTGAAAAATACCTTTGCACAGGTAGCGCCTAATTTTACCACTGCACGAATGATCAACGATTACCAGCAGCGGTATTACAACCCGCAGGCCGAACGCACCGCGAAAATTAAATCGGATGGGTACAAGTTGGCGAAAGAACTGGCTGCATGGAAGAACAAGATCGCATTGGGCTGGAGTCAACTGGAACTGAAAGACCTGCAAATTACCGATGGCATTACCAATGTGCTGAAAATTGGCACCGTATATCCGGCCCGGGTAACACTCGATCTGAAAGGCCTGCTTCCCGGCGAAGTAGGCGTTGAAATGGTAATTACTGAAAACGGGGAAGACGGCGGCTCACCTCACTTGGTGGAAGCTGTTGAGTTTGAACCCGGCACACTGGAAGGGACCATTTGCACATACAACCTGAACCTTCAGTTAATGGACCCCGGAGTTTATAGTTACGGCATCCGGGTGTTTGCCAGTAATCCGGAATTACCCCACCGGCAGGATTTTATGTCCATTAAATGGCTGTAATAAGCAAAATGAAATAGAAATAGAAAGGCGACTGTGAGGTTGCCTTTTTTTGTACTGATTTTCAGGCAAGGTCGTTATTCACGAGGTTGTCCAAAAACTCTGTGTTTTTACTCTGTGTGTGGTAAAAAATAAACAATTGGACCACAGAGGTTCTCAGAGTTACCCACAGAGAAAAGTTACCGTAATATTTACTTTTTGGAAAGCCCCGTGAATAACCGAAACAATCCGTCATCTGGTTTTATACAAAATGCAATTATATGGCAGTCCAAAATGTATCTAAAAAGATATAGTTATACCTGCAAATAGAATTGATTTCGGCAGTGGTGGTATCCGTCACTAATTGGCACATGAATATTTCCAGTTTTTCAATGGAGTCAAATATTAAATTGGAGAACTGCCTTTTATACTTGGCCCACAT